>ENA-UEQW01000067-UEQW01000067.1-human-gut-metagenome-genome-assembly--contig:-NODE-67-length-91399-cov-50.842875_pt1 | contig 91399 bp, 82 predicted proteins | sample MGYA00242947_ERZ507947 | MGnify/ENA primary metagenome ERZ507947 (study PRJEB26167, sample SAMN06115421) | human gut metagenome | host: Homo sapiens | place: China:Guizhou | collected 2015-03-17... | reverse complement strand
GCCCCTCGTTCACTGCAAGGCGTTACGATCAAGCGCATCACCAAAGAGATGCGCCGCTTAGGGGTGCCTCGCCGCCACTTATGCGAAGGGAACGTTTGGGGTGTGAAGAAAAGGTAATAGACTGAAGTTTCGGATTCAGCCCGTCCTTGCTGAGTCCGAAACTTCAGGTCATTATTGTTCCCTATCCAAATATTTCTTTCAACTCCTTATTGCTCAACTTACCAATCCAGTTTTCACCCGTAGATACTGTCATTTCGGCAAGTGTACGCTTATTATTTATCATATCATTGATGCGCTCTTCAAAGGTGCTCTGAGTAATAAAACGGTGTACCGCCACATTCTTCTTCTGCCCAATACGATAAGCACGATCGGTAGCTTGCGCCTCCACCGCAGGGTTCCACCAAAGATCATAATGCACCACATGAGTTGCAGCAGTCAAGTTAAGACCTGTACCAGCAGCTTTCAGCGACAAGATAAACACACGGTCAGAATGTTTATTTTGCTGAAATCTATCCACCATTTCTTTACGCTGCTTAATGCTGCATCCGCCATGTAAGAACATTGGCTGCACTCCTATTCTCTCTTCAATAAACCTTTGCAACATATCTCCCATTTCCTTAAACTGAGTGAAGACGAGCACCTTCTCTCCGCTCTCCACTATAGAATCAATCAAGTCAAGCAGCATCTCTGTTTTTCCCGAAAGTGAAGGTACGAATTGGCCATCTTTCAAGTATTGCGTAGGATGGTTGCACACCTGCTTTAAAGCCAGCATCATCTGCAAAATAATGCCTTGACGTTCAAAGAGTTGCTTATTGTCCGATTCGTCAAAGCCCTCTATGACTTTCATGCTCTCTTCAAGCACTTTCTTGTATAAGGCAGCTTGTTGAGGAGTAAGCATAGCAAACTCATCCTGTTCAATCTTGTCTGGCAAATCGTTGATGATAGTCTTGTCTGTTTTCAAACGACGCATCATCATAGGCGATGTTATTCTCCGAAATCTATCGGCGCAAGCCGCATCGCCATAGTCTTGTATTGGATTGACATATTCCTCCTTGAACGACTTGATTGTACCCAAATAACCTTTATTGGCAAAGTCCATGATGCTCCAATATTCAGTGAGACGATTTTCTACAGGTGTTCCACTCATTGCTATATGCATATCAGCCTTAAGCGAACGCACGGCCTTACTCTGAGCCGTATCATTATTTTTGATATTCTGAGCCTCATCTATCACTACTACCCGCCACTTCCGCTTTTTCAATAAGTCTACATCAGAACGCACCAATCCATACGAAGTCAACAGAATGTCGTGAGAGAATTGATTCATATTGCGCTTAGCCCCATGATAGAGGAACACCGACAGTGAGGGAGCAAAACGTTGAAGTTCAGCCTGCCAGTTAGCCAGGAGTCCCGTTGGTGCTACAACCAATGCAGGCTTTTGTTCCAACTGATTTTCGTCTTTAAGCTTTTGTAAGAACGTTATCACTTGCAAAGTTTTTCCTAAACCCATATCATCAGCAAGTATACAGCCAAAACCAAGGCGCATATTGTGATACATCCACGCATATCCCCTCTCTTGATAAGGACGTAACTGGGCATTTATTCCTTTTGGCACAGGCACGTCTTTCAATGTAGTCCATTCCGCAATGAGTTTCTTCACTTCTGGCGTCAGTTCAACCTTTGCCCCCTTATACTCTCTGGCTAAAGCCACTTGCAACATTTTCGCAGGTGTCATTTCTCGCTGAGAAGCCAACGTTTTCTCCAACTTCCTCAAGTCATTTTCACTCACATATATATAATTCTTCTTGAAACGGATCAAGCGATCAGCATGATCTACCAAACGCTCAAACGCTCTCACGTCTATAAGATCGTCGCCTACAGCAACTCGCCAGTCAAACTGCAACAATTGCTCCATACGTAAGAAAGACTTTCCGTCATTCTTATGAGCAGTAAGCCTAACACTCGGACGAGGCCTCAAAATTGTTTGTAACGACTTTGGCAACATCAACTTGATGCCGAGCAACTTCATTGCTGGCATTATCTCAAAGAAGAAATTCACAAAATCAGCGTTGCTAAGTCGCAAGGGTTGTTTTGCTCCATTTCCCAAGTAATCATCCAATCCCTTAACTAAAGAAGATAACAAAGACAAATCTTTAAGAATATTGAATCGTTCGACTACATACCCTTGTCTACTAAGTACATCACACAAGTTTACAGCCTCTGGATTTTGCACTTGTGTATTCTCTACCGCCAACTCCAAAAGGAAATCGTGCGCACCTTCCTCCCCTTCTCTCACCATCACGATTGGCCGCCATTGCATATCAGGCACTGACAAATAGTCAAGCCAACTCTTGATACCTAACGGGACAGACTGTTCGCCTATACTCTTAAACGCAAATGATTCGCCAGAGAAAAACAATCGATACACCTTGTTATCCCAAGAAAGAGTCTTGGCTATACTGCACACCAAATTCGTTAAGAAGCAGGACATCATAAACCAAGCAGGACAAAGCGTAGCCATTACTCTTTTATAACCTAACTCTATACGAATGCTATCCTTTGCAAACAAAGAGTCCGCCTGTTTCAGCAATTTCGCCGTCTGAGCGTCAGAAGAGATTGGAGTCCATAAGATGCTATAAGAGTGATTGATGTTTTCATAGATTTGAGGTTTTGCATTTCCACGCATCAGTAGATGCAGAGCCATCAGATAGCACGTTCGCAAAGCAAGTACAGAATCTGAGCTATTATTCAAATCTTCACTGGCGATAGTATCTAAGAGGTATATTAGTTCTTGTATATCCGTCTTCGTCTTATCTGACGACGAGGCGGTAAACTTCATACCATCCTGCATAACGATAACGATGTTCTGAAATGACTTCAACAAAGTTTGATTCATTGATACATTCTTGAAGACATCGGCTATGCTTATCTTTTTAGTAAGCAATCGTTCTGCTTGTCGCTTTATTCTGCCTAAATTTTCCGTGTATAGTTTCAAAAAATTACCTTCCTTATAAAATGCAGGTTCATCTGGCAATATGCGCACCAAGGCACTTCCTAATTCTGGCATTTTACTGAAATCCAGCATTTCTGTCACTGCAGGCTTTTCCTTTTCATTAATAACGGAAGGTAAATGTTGCCAAAATCCCATATATTTGACAGGCTCTAACGCCTAATAAATTAAATGCTTATGAAAACTGTAGCTGGGCTTGATGTGTACAAATGAACCCCAAAAGTTTGTTGCTAAGGATTGTACTCAGTTTGCTTAGTGCAAGCTGTAACAATAAGTTTCCATTGCAAGGCTATCAAGTTTCTGGTAGCTCGAATTAGCCAAAGCTTTGGATACTTGTGAATGCCCACGTATAGCTTTGAGCTAGAGGAGAAGAATACCTTTTTACATACGTGTCGTCTCTTCAATTTTGGAGAGACTGGATGTTTGCGTTGTATAGAAAACTAATATAGGGATTTCGTATGTTACTTAGGATACTTATAATCCTTTTTTAGAGAAAACCTGAGAATGTATAATTCGATACAACATGTGGATGTTGCTGATAGTTAAGCTTTTATCTTTTAAACGGTACAACTACCCTTTTTACAAGTGCAGAGAAAATGAATAACAAATGTAATATGCTTATTATCAGTCTGTTAGCGATGAAGTTGTACTATTCCCTTTTAGCCTTTTTTGTAAGATTTTGGAAACAGATGCAATGCATTGTTTCTCAGCCTCTTCCGTTTCTTGTGTTACAGAACGCTTATCTTTAGGAACAAAGATACGGCTTAATCTTGGAATATAGGTGAAATAAAATGCTAAAATAATTATAAAATTGCGACGAAGATAGTCTATTCTTAAATATTTGTCATTATCTTTGCGCTGAACGCAATAAAAAAGATAAATGATGAAGGATATAAATCGCATAAAAGTCGTGTTGGTAGAGAAAAAGCGGACAAGCAAATGGTTGTCTGAGCAGTTAGGAAAAGATCCTGCAACTATCTCCAAATGGTGTACTAATACCTCACAACCAGATTTAGTAACATTGACAAAGGTAGCATCTCTATTGGATGTTGATGTTCGTCAGCTTATCAATAAAACAAAAAGTAATACCGCTGATGATTGAAAATCATTAGCATAAAATGACTAATAATGAATTCTAAAGCAAAACCATTCATCAAATGGGTTGGTGGTAAAGGACAACTCATTGAACAACTGGAGCAAAAGCTTCCGGCTGACTTTGATAATTGGGAAAATGCGACATATATAGAACCATTCGTTGGCGGTGGTGCTATGTTGTTTTACATGCTGCAACAGCATCCTAATATCAAACGTGCAGTAATCAACGACATCAATTCGGACTTGATTACTTGTTGCCGAACAGTACGTGACAATGTAGAGCGACTGAATCCTTCTTTGCGTGACATACAAGCAGAATGTTACGCTTTGCCAGACATGGAAGTCTAAAAGTCAAGTTATGAAAGCTAACAAAGTTGATATTATTATTCCCGTTTATAACGTAGAAGCGTATTTACGACGTTGTCTGAACAGCATGCTTGCTCAGACATATACGCATTGGCGTGCCATCTGTGTGGACGATGGTTCTACTGACGGAAGCCCTGCCATACTTGACGAATATGCAGCTAAAGACTCGCGTTTCAAGGTAATTCATCAGGAAAATGGCGGATTGTCGCATGCCCGCAATGAGGGTATGGCTGTTGCTGATGCCGAATACGTTATGTTTGTAGACTCCGATGACTTTATACATCCGCAGACTTTGGAGTTAGCAGTAGGTCTGATTGAGCGTGACGATACTGATATGGTGAGCTGGTATCGAGACTCTTTCTATAGAAACGTACAACTTAAACTGATGCGTAGGTTTAAAGTAAATACTGAAAAAGCAGGTGCTTGGCGTTCGCCTTTCAAATACAGGCTTGGCAGAATAAAGACAGTCGTGACGGACGACGCATTGAAATATGCTTCCGACTGGAATCAACCTGAACAGAAGTTTGCTATAAAGCATTGTTTTGTGTGGCGTCATCTGTTCAAGCGTTCACTTATAAAGGATGTGAAGTTTATAAAGGGAATGAAGTATGAGGACATTCCTTGGTGGTCGGAACTATTGATGAAACCAATTAAAACGACTGTAACGCAGTTGCCACTGTATTATTATTATGTCAACCGTAAGTCCATATCAAAGTCGATTAATGAATTGGAACGTCTTGAGACGCTCTTGAACGGACTCTCTCTAATTCAGAAAATGTATCAGGACAATGGTGATATGGAACGTTTGCAGATGTGGAGCCATAACATTAAGTGGGCTATTCTGGTTAGGGGAACCAAAGCTTTGGCAAGAATAATGGGCAGTCCTGATGCCGACAAACTTGTGCATTACATCTCAGATATGGTAAAAACAGGATTGTTTGACAATGCTACAACCCCAGTAGAACTTAAAGCTAAAGAAGCGTATTATACAGTGGCTGCAGGACAGAAATTCAGTTTGTAGAATACGAATCGCATATATTAAACCGGTATGGCGGACTCCCGTCCGACGCACAGCCAGCTTTTTAGTTGTGGGCTTGTTGCTGCGCTTCGGACGGGAGTCCGCCGTTCCGGTTGGTTGCTGTATTTATGTTTGCCCTTCCTCTCTTTATTTCTCGAACTCCGATTTTTTCGGAAACTTGCTTTCGAGGAAGTCGATTGCAGCCTTACGATCGACATCGTTAGCAAACTCCGAATCGTTCATGCAGAAGAAAACGGGATTGTATCGCTCCAACTTTTCGTAGAGTTTGTGGTTGTCAATGTGCAGACGGAACGAATGTTTATGTGATACGTAGCGCAGATGGCCCTTCTTTTCGGCAAGAGCCACATAAGAGTATACGCTTCGCTGTATGTCGTCAGCTGCACGAACATGGTGCGGTATCATTGGACTGAACTCCTTCTCAAACTTACGGTTTGTGAATGTTATGGTGCTCTTCAGATACGAGTCGATGTTGTGATGAGGCTTGCATCCGTAGTAAGTGCCGTAGTATTTCTCTACAAGTTCGGCTGCATTTCTTATAATCTTAAGATACATGCTCAATGGTTTGCCCTTAACATTGTCTCTAAACCATAGCGCCAGCTTTCGGAAAGGTTTGCGGTTCATATACAGTATAGGCAGTCCGTCGGCTGCGAAGAATGTAGCCGGAGTGATGGGCTGGTTTATATACATGTCGTCGTTGGAGAAGAGGAAATGCTCCGATAAGCCTGGTATCTTGTCGAGATAGTGCTCTATCAATGTCGAGTTGAAGCAAGGCAGACTCTCGACAGGCATTACCTCCTTGTGGTCAACCACTTGAATCTTGGGATTTTCAGTGTTGAGCCATTCGGGCTCTTGGTCGTCTGTCACGATGAATATCTTGCGTATCCAAGGCGCATACATCTCTATAGAGCGCAGACTGTATTTCAGTTCGCCGCTGTCAGCATAGCGTCCTTTGCAGTTTTCTTGTCGTTCTGTGGGTCGTCCGATGCACGCGTCGCGCTTAGCTTGCCACTTCGGGTCGTTGCCGTTGACCCATAGATATACCAAGTCTATATCCATATTGATGTTTCTTTACTGATTTTCTACAATGTGTTTTATATCCGGGTAGTGTTCGCATACAGCGTTAAACGCCTTCACGTTGCGGTCGACACCAGCCTTGAAGTTGCTCGTTTTGAGTGAGAGTTCCTTCGGTTTGCCGAGTCCGCGCGGCTTGTTGCGTCCGAACGGTACTGGAATGACGGGATAACTTACGGCATAATGGTTGATGCGTATAATGTCTTGCTGCGGTGTTCGTTGTCTGAAGTTACGGGTGATGGGGTTGCCATGCGAGTCGGCAGCCTTCCCTTTGATTATAACCAATAGTAAGGCTAAAAAGAAAGGTGCTCATTTTGAACACCTTAACTATCATTTGTTGTCGATATTAATCATTGTTTATCACGACTTATTTCCCGCTTTAGAATGTTTGTAACGTTTTACAATCGTTTGAGTCCAGCGAACTTGAGCAATAGATTCTTGATGCCCACTTGATCAAATTCGACGCGAACCTTGGCATTGTCGCCACTGCCTTCTACACTCACGACCTTACCCACGCCAAAGCGGTTGTGACGAACGACTGCACCTTCGGGCCATGCGGCTTGGGTGGCAGCATCGGCGGTTGTGTCGGCTCCTTTCTTACGTACGACGCCTGTGCTTACGTAGCCGTAAGGCAAGGGGGAGGTGGTGATGTGAGAGGGCGAAGTTGGAACTTTTTTTGTGTAATTGTGCTTAGCGCTTGAGTGGCGTGAGCGTAACTCGCCGTAGCCTTGATAGCCTGCTTCATAGTCGGTATCGCCTTTGGCTGTAGTGCCACTGTATTCGTTATAAGCAGGTTGGCTATTCTTATATCCCATTGACGAACGGAAGTCGTCTTCTGACTGTCCACCAAAGAAGCTCTCGAAATCGTTGTTGCGAGTCGCACTGTATCGTTTGGCTTGACGTCCGCCACCATACGATGCTGCTGATGAGTTTGCACCGTATCTGCCACTACCCCACTTGCTTTGCTGTGCGTTTGAACTGAAGCTGGAAGCAGAGGAGCCCGTGTCCTGACGTTGAATATAGGCTTCGTCTATCTCGTCGAGGAAGGGACTGGGCTCGGCAATCTGTAGCGACCCGTAGCGAAAGCGCGTCTGTGCATAGCTCAAGAAGCAGTATTCCTTGGCACGCGTTACGGCTACGTAGAAGAGGCGGCGCTCTTCTTCCATCTCGTGGGTGCTCATCTTGGCCAATGAGGAGGGGAAGAGGTCTTCTTCCATACCCGTGACGAATACGGCTTGAAACTCGAGGCCTTTGGCTGCGTGAATTGTCATGAGCGTGACACGTGGCGTTCCGTCGTCGCGTGTGTCAGCATCGGAGAGGAGCGATACGGTCGAAAGGTATTCAGTGAGCGATACGCGGGTACGTCCGTCTTCGTCGCGTGCCTCCTTCTCAAGGGTTTGGATAGAGGCTAAGAGTTCGTCAACGTTCTCTTGACGAGCCGTATTCTCGGCTGACTTGACAAGGGTAAGGTCTACACCAATACCGCTGCGACGTATGATGTCGCGCACGAGGCCTGAGGCCGTAACCTTATCTAACTGTACGCGGAACGACTCAATGAGTTCGCAGAAGATGCTAAGCTTGTTGATTGCCCCTTTGTTAATCTCGACACCATAGGCTAAGGGGTCGTTGGCCACGGTCCACATACTTACGTCATGGGTTGCTGCCGCCAACTGTATCTTTTGTATCGTTGTAGCTCCGATGCCACGCGTGGGATAGTTGATGATACGACGGAACGACTCTTCGTCGTGAGGATTGGCTATTAATCGGCAGTAGGCCAACGTATCTTTTATCTCCTTGCGCTGATAGAAGGACAGGCCACCATATATGCGATAAGGAACGTTGGCGCCTTGTAATGCCTCTTCGATTACACGGCTTTGGGCGTTGGTGCGATAGAGTACTGCCACTTCGTTATAGGGCACATCTTTGCGCGCGTGTAGGCGGGTTATGTTGGCTACGATTTTGCGTGCTTCTTCCTTGTCAGAAGCGGCCGAGAAGAGCGTGATGGGGTCGCCTTCTGACCCTGCAGAATATACGGTTTTGGGTATTTGGTGTTCGTTGTAGCGTATGATGCTATTGGCAGCATTGACAATGTTTTGCGTTGAACGATAGTTGCATTCAAGCTTGATAATGCGTGCATTGGGGTATTGCTGCTGGAAGTTGAGTATGTTAGAGATGTCGGCACCACGAAAACTATAGATGCTTTGTGCATCGTCGCCCACGACGCAAATGCGTGATTGGGTGTTGGTGAGTAGACTCAGTATCTGATACTGTGCCATGTTGGTGTCTTGATACTCATCAACAAGGATGTACTGGAAACGTTCGATGTAGCGCTGGCGCACGTCTAAGTGGTCGCGAAAGAGGAGGTAGGTGTTGAGCAGGAGGTCGTCAAAGTCCATAGCTCCAGCTGCGCTTAAGCGTTGCTGATAGATGGTATAAATCTTATGTATCTGTGCTACTCCCTCCGACCTATCGCGACTTATGATAGTGCTTTCGGCTGCATACTGAGCGGGAAGTATGAGGTGGTTTTTGGCCTCTGATATGTGGCCTGCTACAATGTTTTGCTTGTATACCTTTTCGTCTAATCCAAGTTCTTTGGTGATAGCTTTGATGAGTGACTTAGTGTCAGCGCTATCGTAAATGGTGAAGTCCTGTGGGTAGTTGATTACCTCGTGCTCTATGCGCAAAAGGCGCGCAAAGATGCTGTGAAACGTGCCACTCCACATACCGCTTAGGCTGATGTCTTGGCATATCTGTGAGATGCGTAAATTCATTTCGCGTGCGGCCTTGTTGGTAAAGGTGAGCGCGAGTATGTTCCAAGGGTGTATGCCGTGCTGAAGGAGATAGGCTATTTTATAGGTGAGCACGCGGGTCTTGCCCGAACCAGCTCCTGCTATAACCAATGAGGGGCCGTCGAGATAGGTAACGGCTTCGTATTGTGATTCATTGAGTTCGGAACGGAAATCGGTGGGTGTGGACATGGGGGGATAATGTGCTATTTTCGTTGCTTATCGAATTGTAGTTTTCGCTCGTAGAATTGTACTTTTTGACAGGCTTCTTCGAACGAGGCGCGTGTGCCTTGCGAACTGTCGTGTTGCATGAGGCTATCGACTCTCGCCAAGTCGAGTTGGGCTTGTCGTAGTTCGACAGAGTCCATGAGCAAAATGCCTTGTTGACGGGCCGTGAGGGCAAGGTAGCAATCGTGGCGCATGGCCTCAATACTACTCTTGGCGGCCTGACAGTTGTCTTCTTTTAACTGCTCACGTGCGGTGGCTAAGCGTTGCTGCGCGATAGTTTCCATTTCAGCACGATGTGTGCTATATTGTTCACCTTGCTTGTCACGCTGTTTGTTGCACGATATGGGTAGAAGTACAGCTGATAGGAGTATGGCTATGGTAAGGAGGTGGTTGATGCTTGGCATATTCAGCGTTTTGTTTTTTTATCTGTCAGCTCGTTCTGAGGGGGCGGTCTAAAAAAAAGGTTAGTACTTTTTTAGGACGCCCCTCTTTATTTATGCGCTACTTTATTTGTTTTAAGAAATACTTGTTGCAGCGGCGGCGCTCACTGTCAAAGAACCACCCCCACTTATTGAAGAACTTGATAAGCGAACCGATAAATACGAAGAATAGTTTAGGGTCTTTGCTCGCTCCGTTGCCATAGTCGTGATATACTGATACGAATGGATAGTATAGGGTGCGGAAGTAACGATGAATGCGTCGCGTTATGTCGGTATCTTCAAAGTAAAGGAAGAAGCGCTCATCGAAGAGTCCACAACGCTGTAAGGCCTCCATTCTGAAGGCAGCAAAGCAACTCGAAACGTGACCAACTTCATAGACGCGGTCGTTGCGCATGGGGCGCATTTCGAAGTGTTGCATCCACCGTTCGTGGTGGGTGGGCATGAGCTTGTATAACTTGCGCTTAATGAGCAAGAAGGGGGTGGGCATGAGCTTGGGCAAATATTGTATGCGCCCATCGGGATAGTAGACGCGTGGCATCATTTCGCCTACATCGGGATTCTGCTCCATGTAGTTGACCATTGGTGTAACGACGTCTTCGGTAAAAGTAACATCGGGATTGACTACAAAGTGGAATTGACTATGAAGTCGTTCAGCCTGACGAATAGCCCAATTATGCGCTTTGCCAAAGCCCACATTCTCTTGCATGTGCTTGTAGCGAATGCAAGGGTCGAGTTGTTGCAGTTGTACTGCATCATCGGTGGGCGAATTGTCAATAACGTAGATAACCTTTTCGCCTTTATATCGTAACAACGAAGTTATCACCTCTTTGAGTTCGTCAAGAGGTTGTCGATAGACTACGATTGAGAATGTTACTTTGCAAATAGTATATGTTGATGACATTGTTTATGCTTGAAGTTGGTGACGCGCTGCACGCTTGTTGAGCCACATGATAAAGAGTGAGAACAGTGCAACGTCTGTTGCTATAATAATAGTTGCCGATGCTTCAGCATATAGGAATGTGGCGTTAATGGCACAAAATAGGAGTTGTAAGGTGAGTATGAGCACTAATGATTGGTGCATGGTGAAACCTGCTTGTAAGCACTTGTGGTGAATGTGCGTCTTGTCTGGGTGAAACATGGGTTTGTGATGTAACAAGCGCACTATTGCCACACGTATGGAGTCAAAGCAGGGGACCAGCACTAACGTGTAGGGTACGATGAGTGGCAGAGGAGAATGGGCACTGGCTTCGAAGCCAATAAACGTGGGCGACTTAAAGTAGCTGATAGCTAAAAAAGCTATGGCGTAGCCAAGAGTTAAGCTACCTGTATCGCCCATAAAAGTCTTAGTGCTTCGCTCGACTGATCCAAATAGATTATACAACAGGAAGGCTATAATTGCTCCAGCAAGCCCTGCGCAATAGAGGGTATAGAAGACTATTTGGTGTTGATAATACAGCACACCGAATAGTACGATGGCTATTAACGAAAGGCTTGAGGCCAAACCATCGATGCCGTCAATAAGATTGATAGCATTAACAATGAGTATCGAAACGAATACGGTAAAAGGATCGGCTACCCAAATGGGGAGTTCGTATAGACCGAAAAGGCCATAAAGATTGTGTATATAAAGTCCACAAAAGGGCAAGAAAAATGATACCACGATTTGTATCATAAACTTAACGCTGGCTCGTAGGCCAAAAAGGTCGTCAAGCATGCCAATAAGATAGAGGAGAAACATACCAATAACGATGAGCATCGTCTTGAGCGTTACGGGGATATCTATACCTTGGTCAAAGATGTTGAGTGCAACCACCGCGCCAGATACTCCGATGAGCATGGCGGGGGTGAAGAGGGTTCCACCTAAGCGAGGTATCTTGTTATGGTGTACTTTACGTTCGTTAGGTAAATCGTATATGCCTTTGCGCTTACATAGCTTGAGCAATAGGGGCATTACGCCTACTGTTACTCCAAAGCTCAGCACAAAGGTGATGATTAAATATAGTATCCAAGAATGATTCATTACTCAATATTGTAGGTTGATATAGACTTAAACGCTACTATAACATTTTTATTGCAAAAATTTATAACTTTTTTGTTTTAGTATCGTGCGAATGGTCATTTCAACATGCAAAGATAGTGCAAGGCGAGCGCAATGCAAAATGAAAGTCGAAAAACTTTCATTTTCATTGCCGAGCCGAAGCCTATCTTATCTAAAGATAGTGCAAGGCGAGCGCAATGAAAATGAAAGTCAAAAAACTTTCATTTTCATTGCCGAGCCGAAGACTATTTTACTGAAAGGGGGATAGGCCGCTCCATTAGAGCGTAAGGATATCGTCTAATGATGTTATAATGTGTGAGGGGAGCGTTTCGTCAAACTGTTTAGGTTCCCACTCACTGCCTTTAAACCAAATGGTTTGACAACCAATGGTATGCGCTGGGATGATATCTTTGCTGAAGCTATCGCCTACGGCAATGCACTGCGACGCATCACATTGCGCAGCATCTACTCCTAATTGCCAAATGGCGGGGTCGGGCTTGCGTATGCCTACTACTGCACTCTCAATAATGGAGTCGAAATAATGGTCGATAGCATAAGTTGAGAGCACTTGATGTAGGTTACCATAGAAGTTGGACACCATGATGAAGCAGTGTCCACGTTGCTTAAGTTGTTCGAGTACTTGTGCTGATTGCTGAACATGCTGACGAGCAAAGTCATCACAATAGGTGGCTAAACGTTGAATGGTTTGTTTTCGGGTGGCGTCGCTGTCAAACTGTATCAAAAGAAGTGACGTCTCAAGGTAATGCAGTTGTATTGTTATCTTTTTTTGTAGCAAGGTAAAGAAGTTGTCTTCAGGCAATATAATTCGTTCCTTAGCTAAAGCTCTTTCGCCTGTAACGTATGCTTCGCGCAGTTGTTCGTCAGCTATTTGATAGCCTATATGATGATAAGCTGCTTTGAAAACGTAATACCAATGAGTGGCAGCAGTGTCGAGTGTGCCACCATAGTCAAAGAGGAAGGTTGACATGGAAGAAGGGGAGTTTAATAAGTCATGAGTTTAATGAGTTTAATGAGTTTAATAAGTTATGAGTTTAATGAGTTGAGGGATGTCATGCTTCATCACTTATCGTATGATAGTGAGTACGTGTCTAGGAAACTCATTAAATTTATTAAACTCATTAAACTTATTAAACTCTCTTAATCGTGCATAATCTTTTTGTTACCAACCTTTACGAGGCTAACACCGATGAATATCCAAACGAGTTCGCGCACACGTGTGTAGAGGCTGGTAATGATACCTATACCTGGGGCTGTAAGTCCGAGAATTTTGACAATGAGAGAGAGACCACCCTCGCGTGCTCCTAACTGCATGGGGAGGAAAAAGAGCAGATTGCCTATCAGAGAAGAGAAAGCCAATACTAAAATGGCATCCCAGAAGCTGAGGTTTACGCCTAATGAGAGAAGAATGAAGTAGTATTCGAGGGCATTGATGACACGTGCCACGTATTCAAAGAGCAGTGACTGATAGAAGGCACGCGGCTGCGAGTGGAGGTAGGCAATATTGTCGTCCACCTTTTGCATATCATCAGCATGCTTGTCGTAAAACTTACGTGCCCACTTCTTGGCAAAAGGGAGGTGAAGCAAAGGAGTAAAGAGCTTTACGATAACTCCCTTCTTATAACAAAGATGAAAGACAAAGAGTACGACTACTAATACAACGGTAAAGATCATGAACAGCGTCCAAAGGAAGGCCGTCATCTTCTCAGTATAAACAATGGCAAAGAGAACTGCTGCTGAACTCCACAAACAGATATGAGAGAGAATGTGCATCATTGAATATAACACTACTGACGACATGGCGCGTGGCACTCCGATGTAGGAACTGAGTTCCATAACACGATAGGGTCCTCCACCAAAGCCAAAGGGCGTGGTGTAACTAAAGGCAAATCCCGAAACAGTAAGCTTATAAGCGTGACGGAAGGAGAGATGTTTGCTGTGTGTGCCACTATTGACGATTATTTGAAATGCCCACGCGTTGAAAGCATAGACAAATATCCATACGCCAATTACGGCAGGCAGATAGAGTCCGGCACGGAGTAGATGGCTATAGAGTTGTGTGTAGTCAACGTCAAAAGTGCAGAGCATTACGATGATAGCCGCTACGCCAAATAATAGGAATAAATTACGATAGAGTGGTTTCACGTGAATGTTTTGTTTGTTTTAGGTTGGGAAGGAGGTAAAAATGGGTTAATACTTGTCCTGTTGCAACTCTTGCGTTAAACGTTGGCAAAGGCTTTCGTGCTTGGCGCGCATAAAAAGGAATAATAGGCCCATTACAACTATTTCGAACACGAAGTAGAGCCAAGGCTGACCTAAGAGCAATACAATGTAAAGCACAATGGCACGTGTGTTGAACGTAAGTATGTTAGCATACTTAATTAAGGGAAGGCTTCCCTGACGAAAGGCTTGTGCTAAGGTTGTGGGTACGGGGGCATCGCCAAAGCGCTCCATGATTTGCTGACGGAAGGCTTGAAAGTGTGGCGTCATTTGCTCTTGCGAATGGGTGTAGTTGCCATAGAAGTAAAGAAAAATCAACCACATGCCATCCTCTTTCCAAGAAAGCGACTTTAGCTCCTGACGCAACTTTACAGAATTGTCTAATTCACTACCCGACTTACCTTTAATAAAGAAAAGGTGAATATTGCGATAGTAGTCGGCCAAAGCGCATTGCTTGCCGTGGAATATGAAACCCGAAAGGGCAGCTAATAGCCATATCCACACACCCCACTTTATGGTTGTGAATGGAATGTCGGTGGCTTGGAGACGTAGACAGATAGCAGCGTAAATAGTGAAGAACCATACATCGCCAGCAAAACCATCGAGTATTCTGCCCCAACGCGTCTTCTTACCCGTCATGCGTGCTAACTGTCCATCAGCGCTGTCGTAGAGATTGGTCCAGACTAATAGCAGTATGCCAATAATTGTATGCGTAAGGTCGGTAAAGTAGAACATTATACCAGCTGCAGCACCTAAGATAATGCTCAGAATGGTGACTACGTTGGGGTGGATGTTGAAGTGGTTGAAGAAGCGCGCCCATAGCAATCCTAAGGGGCGCGTGAAGTGTATGTCTAACCATTCTTCGGTATCTTGCGACTTGAAGGTAGATTGTAAACGGGTGGTTGTATTGCTTTGATTTTCTGACATTTTAGTACAAGTAAACTTTTAGCAAATAGACTATAATGAATTAAGAATTAAAAATTAAAAATTAAAAATTAAAAATATGGCCAATACGTTCGGCTATGGCCTTTGCTGCTTCACGACGACAGGGTGAAAAACTGGGCCAGTCGTTAAAGTCGATGATACGGAACTGCCCCGTCGAGGTGATGATTGCATCACCACCATAAACTGTCATGCCTGTAAGTTGGGCTGCTTTATCAGCCGTCTGCTTAAGGGCAGACTCATTAAAGTTGAAGTGAGATGGCTGACCATTCGCCTGTTCAAGTCCGAACTTTGAAAATCCGTTTGCGCTTTCGGTAGGATAGCTGACATGGAAGAATGCTGTGCCCTCTACACCGTAGAACTTCACAAGGTCGCCCTCGATGTGTTGTTCTATTACATAACTTGTAATGTTGCTCTCACGGAACCGCTTTATAACTGTTTGATATTCGGCCTCACCGTTGACGAAACTGACATCTCCCTTCTGCTGTGCACAAGCATCAACACGCTTTACCCAAAAGGGGTAAGCAATACGCGGTGTAATAATTTGTGAAGAAGTTAATTCACAAAGTTGAATATGAGGCAAGGGTAGGTCGTGTTGCTGAAGTAGCTGAATTAGGCTGCCACGCGAGAGATGTAAAAGGCGGGTGGCAGCGTTGATGACAGGCAATCCTGATAGCTCGGCTTGTGATAAAATAGATAACACATTGCGACCTCGTGCCATTGAGAACACGAGGTCATAATCTGCCAAGTCAACTTCCGTGACAAGGTCTTCAGAGATAATGTCGACAGCATATCCTTTTCTTTCCAAACGACTGGTTAAGGCTGCAAAGATAGCGGCATCACGTCCTTCAGAATTGGGGCTGAATTGTGGCGCACGGCTTATGCCTAAAATGTGCTGTTTCATGAGTGTTGTTGCAAGAAGTTTTCAGCTTTAACAGTGTCTTCGACATGGTCGACGTCGAGTATCTTTGTAAAGGGAAAAGCCTTCAATTTTAGTCCATCGCTCACAAGCGCACGCTGAAAATTACGCATACGACTCTTTCCTTCCTTTAGACAAGTAGCAAGCGTCTGAAGTGCGCTGGGACGTAGGCAATATATGCCACCTGAAATGTAGCGGTCGCCCTCATCGGTATCGTGAAAGCCCGTAATGTGCAATTGTTCATTGGTGGCGACGTAAAGAGGCTTCTCGTCGTCAATGTAGTCAGTTACTGCCATGCAGCCGTCGTACTGGCAGTGTGCGAAGTAATTGATATACTGAGAGAACTCCTCTTCACAAAAGATTGTGTCGACCGTGGTAAGACAGAATGGTCCGTCAGATAAGTAGGGAGCCAACTCGGCAAAACTGTGCATAGAACTGGGCGTGCTTTTTACGACCATACGAATGTCGTCCGCCTTTCCTTGCTGCTTGAGCTGCAAGATGTGTTGCTCGGTAAGAGGATTGAGCGTATTGACAATTATAATAATCTCGGTAGCACCATTCTGACGAAAGATACGTATTAAACGGTCAATCATTGCTTCGCCACAAATGGGTACTAAGGGCTTAGGAAGAGAGACTCCTTCGTGTTGAAGACGTGACCCTTCGCCTGCTGCTATTATAGCAAATTTCATCTTTCTTTGCGATCTTGATAGAGTTTGGGTAAGGGATTGACATGGCACTCATCATAGCTAACGCGATTGCGATAGACGTCAATGGCGGCATAGATAGCTTGACGAAAGGAATCAGCTTGGGCTATGCCTTTGCCAGCGATGTCGTAAGCCGTTCCATGGTCGGGAGATGTACGTACGATAGGCAAGTTGGCCGTAAAGTTAACGCCTCCACTCATGGATAATGCTTTGAAGGGAGCCAATCCTTGGTCGTGATACATGGCTAAGATACCATCAAAGTGACGATAGAGACCTGCGCCAAAAAAACCGTCGGCAGCATACGGACCATAACAAGGCATACCCGCATCAGAGAGCGACTTTATAACTGGGAGTATAATATCACTCTCTTCATGACCTAACACTCCACCGTCACCCGCATGGGGATTGAGTGCCAATACTGCGATGCGCGGCGCTGAAATGTTAAAGTCGCGCTGAAGCGATTGGTATAATAGTTGTGCCTTCAGCGCTACCTTCTCTTCAGTAATGGCAAAGGCTACTTCAGATATAGGCAAGTGGGTGGTAACAAGGGCTACGCGCATGATATCATTGCATAAAATCATCAACGGCTCTTGTCCTTCAGCGGCAAAACGGTCTTGTAGATATTCAGTATGGCCTACGAAATGAAAGTTGCTACTCTGAATGCTCTTCTTGTTAATAGGAGCTGTAACTAATGCGTCAATATCGCCTGATTTATAGGCGATAACGGCTTGTTCGAGCGACTGGAAGGCTGCGTGTCCTGCGTCAGGACTTTGTACGCCGAACTCTATTTTCAACTCGTTATCGGAGCAATTGACAAAATTGAGTTTTCCAGGTACAGCCTCTTCGGCAGAAGATATGACGTTAAGCTGCGTGTTAAAGTTGAGTGCCTTGCGATGATAGTTTGCCACTTTGATGTGGCCAAAGACAATGGGTGTACACAACTCAAACATTGTACTTTCGCTGAATGTCTTAAAGATAAGCTCATACCCTACCCCATTGGTGTCGCCCTGACTGATACCAATGCGTATGGGGCGTGATGCTTCTACTTGAGTTGTAGTAGAAGTGTTTGTATTATTTGTCGTCATTCTTAATGGATTCTATAAATTCGGTTCCCAGTTTGGAGGTTATGTGGTTATAAAGTTACTACTTTACTAACATTATTACGTAAAACTATCTATTATAAGAAATAACCTCTTAATAAACTGTTTTATACGTTTGGGGATTAAGAACGTAAGCACCTATTCTGCTTATTTTTGCTTCATGGCTTCTTGCTTTGCTGTGCTTAGGAGGCCGCAAGCCGCAAAGATGTCTTGCCCACGCGAAGCTCGTACTGTGGTGAAGAGTCCGTGTGAGGTGAGATAGTCGCGAAAGGCTATCATCTCTTCAGTCGAAACACCCTTGAGTGGTGTGTCGGGAATGTCGTGAAAACGTATGAGGTTGATGCGACAGTCGAGTCCTTGCAATAGTTTGATGAGCGCATCTGCATGACGCTTTGAGTCATTTATGCCGCCAAATACGATGTATTCGAACGAGAGGCGTCGCTGATGTGAAAGATTGCTATTGCTTGTGGCTGAAGGTTTGCGAAAGCAGTCGTATTGTTTAAGAACGTTTACAACGTCCACGATACTGAATGCACGTTCAGCAGGCATGATTTCGGCACGTTCACTGGGTATGGGGTTATGTAAGCTAATGGCAAGGTGACAAGCGCTCTCTTGTAAAAAACGTGTCAGTCCCTTGGCTAAACCAACACTCGAAACAGTGATGCGCTTCGGACTCCATGCCCACCCCCACTCTGCTGTGAGGATTTGCGTTGTACGCAATACGTTGTCAAGATTGTCAAAAGGCTCACCCTGTCCCATGAACACGATGTTGGTGAGTGTGTCACGCTCAGGGAGAGAGTATATTTGGTTGAGAATGTCGGTTGTCGTAAGCGAGGCAGCATAGCCTTGACGGCCTGTCATACAAAAGGCACAACCCATTTTGCAACCTACTTGTGAACTAACGCATAGGGTTGCTCGATCACCGCTGGGAATGTAGACAGTCTCGATAAAGTCGCCCTTACGAGTGGCATAAAGATACTTTACCGTACCATCGACCGAACGCTGTTCGTCAATGGGGGCGGTACAGCCAATGGTATATTTCTCTTTTAATCGTGTACGCGCGTCCTTTGACAGATTCATCATAGCGTCGATGTCTGTCACGTGTTTGTTATATATCCAATCGGCCATTTGCTTAGCTACGAAAGGCTTTAACCCCATTTCAATGGCTATGGCTTTCAATTCGTCGGGTGTAAGGCCGAGTAGTGGTTTGAGTTGATCCAAGATAGTCGTTAGTATAATTACGAAAAAAGACGAAATGTTGAATAAAGGATTTTATCAACCCTTTATTCAACAACTCGTCTGCATTATTTAATAAGTTATGATTACTTACGATAGAGCAACCATGCACCAGCATACTTCTGGCTCAACGAACGACGTGACTGTACGGCAGAGGCCTTATCATCGTATGAAGATGCGATTACGCGATACCAACCTGTTACGCCCTTAATAGTTTCGTCTGTCTTGATGACACGTGAGTCGTAACCCTCTTGTTGTAAGCGTGTCTTGAGTCCTTCAGCGTTAGCTTGCGTTACGAAGCTACCCACTACTACACTGTAAAGTTTGAGGGGATTGCCACTTACTACTGACATGTTACCATTAATCTCGCGAACGTCGCTATGATCAGGTGTTATGGTTGTTGTAGTGGTGGTAGTAGTTACAGGAGTTTCAACCGTTTCCTTTTCTTCATTATTATCGGTGGTTACCTGTTGTTCATTTTGTTGTGTCTTATCTTGAGCCATAGCTTGTTCCCAAGCCTGACGGTAAGCGCTCTCGCGTGATTTACAGCTTGTAAAAAGTGCTACGGTGCAAAGTCCGAGTGCAAGTACTAAATTCTTCTTCATGAATGATGATGTTTTGTTGTTTCTAAAAGACCAATGAACAGTTTGTTATGCGCTTTACAATAATCGATAAAAACGCAATCAAGCAAACTTCGCCACAAAATTACAAAAACGTTTGGGATAATCAATGCTTTAAGTATTAAACAAGATTAAAAAAGGCACTTTCTGCGTGTTGGATTAAAAAAAATGTTCTTTTTTGTGGCAATTAAAAAGTAAATGCGTATATTTGGACTCAGAATTACTCACTTTAATAAAATATTTATCATGAAAGGTCTTAGCATTTTAGCAGCATTCCTCGGCGGAGCAGCCGTTGGTGCAGCATGTGGTATTCTTTTTGCACCTGAAAAGGGTACTGATACACGTGAAAAGATAGCTGAAGCTATTCGCAAACGTGGCATTAAACTTAATCGCAAGGAGATGGAAAATCTCGTTGACGACATTGCTGACGAACTCCAATCAGCCAACGACTAATCAGTTGGCGATTTAACTTTTAACCTAAAGTCAAGGAACAAAATGTAACGCATGCTACGTAAGTGTATGTATAAGCCTTTGTCCCTTGACTTTATTGTTACATTGCTAACATAATATTTTATTGACGTGTTTTCATCAGATAGGAATATTGAAACGATTAGTCAACTGATTGTTGAGATTAAACGCTATGTTGAACTGCGGGCGGAATGTTTACAAATCGACATTGCAAGCAAAATGTCGCGACTGTTTACAGCTATTATATTGTTTGTTGTGCTGTTTATGCTTTCAGCGTTGGCTGTTATGTTTATGTCGATGACGGCGGCTGCCGCACTTGCTCCTATTGTAGGTGGTATGGCTACTGCTTATGCTATTATCGTAGTTGTATACATTATAATAGGTATTGTCATCCTTTGCAATCGCAAGAAGTGGATAGAAGCACCTATTGCGGGTTTTCTGGCTGACTTATTCTTAAACGATACAGATAGCTCAGTAGACGAAGCTAACATTAAAAACTAATCATTGACGCTTGACTTTATGAAACCCTCATGACAATTTTATAAAGTCGCCAAAGTTAATGAAAAGGGGACTACCATCTCTGTATATTTGCAGAAGAATAGTTTATCTTCTAATTTATGCAGTTATGTCAGTAGTTCTGTACACTCAAGTTCTCTTGCGAGGCTGCAGCATGAATATCCACAAGAAAGTGGTGGCTGCGACTGTACAAGGCAAGGGCATCCCTAAGAAGTCCCGTAGTTATAACACTTTCACGTGTTCTTTGACGCAATTGAGAGATTAGTTGGTATCATTGGGTATCACTCACGTGGCCATGGAAAGCACAGGCGTATATTAGAAACCGATATATAATGTGTTTGAAGACTTTATACCACACATTTGGATTGTTAATGCTCGTCACATAAAGAATGTTCCAAGGCACAAAACAGACAAGAATGATAGTGAGTGGATATCTCTCTCTTAGTGTCTTAATCTCAAAACAAACAAATAATTGTATAAAACTTATGCCGTAAGATTACAAAACGGCACATTTAATTTTCGTATGAAACAGAATAGTTCGACCTTAGAACAATTAGAAAAGAGGCAAGAAGTTCTTCGCAAAGAGATGAACAAAAGCCGACAGACTATAGCTTATAAATGGGAATGTTTGTTTACACCGCCTAAGGCTGATACAAAGGTGCAACATTGGGTTAACCAAGCTGAAAGAGCTGTTGCCGTATACGATGGCTTTATGATGATGTATAAGTTGGGACAACGCTTTAACAGCGTTTTAAAACTTTTTAGACAGCGAAAGAAAAGGAAGTAAGCCTATTTTTGCATTATTCGTACATATCAGTATAGTCCTACCAATCAAGAAGTCTATGTCTTTACGAACAAATCACGTACTCTGGTAAATTGGCTGTAATATCAACACTTATCCAAACCTGTAAAATGTTAGGAATAAATCCCAAAGAATGGTTTTCCAAGACTTTTTCCAAAATCGCCAGGCAAAATAATTACAATACAAAAACATTATTACCTTACCATTACGAAGAAAACAAATAAGCCAAAGTCAATCAATCAAGACTTTGGCTTATTTGTTTTATACAATACGGCCTGCACCGGATGCTTACGTTTCGTTTAGGTTGAACATTTTTCAATTTTTTGCGGCAAAGTTCTTACCTTTCTGAAACTCTAACAATATGGCTTGGATGGAAATGCTTACACCCAAATTAAAACCTCTATTCTCTAAAAATCGGGTACACCTGGTGCAGGTTGGAAGGGATCAGGCAGTGGAGGAAAGTCTGAATTATCAGGCGGCAGTGAGGCATCGTTTGTAACAAATGATGATGGTTCAACTCCTCCGCCATTGTTACCATTCTCCCCTTGTTGCGACGACATGGTCGAAATGTCATCTTCTTCAGGATTTTGGAAGCGAGCATATTCTCCTCTAAAGCTCAACAATACATTTCCTACCGCGCCATTACGATGCTTCGCTACAATGATCTCAGCCTTTCCGCGTAGGTCACGTCCCGTTTCAGAATCTTGATATATCTTATAATACTCAGGACGGTGAATAAAGAGCACCATATCGGCATCTTGCTCAATGGCTCCAGATTCACGAAGGTCTGACAACTGCGGGCGTTTATCGCCCCCCTCACGATTTTCCACACCACGATTTAACTGCGAAAGGGCCAAGATAGGAATATTCAACTCCTTTGCAAGACCTTTCAAAGAACGTGATATCGTTGACACTTCTTCCTGACGGCTACCGAAGCCCATACCAGAGGCATTCATCAACTGAAGGTAGTCTATCATGATGACCCGGACTCCATGTTCTCGCACTAAGCGTCGTGCCTTCGTACGTAATTCGAATACTGATAACGATGGCGTATCATCCAAATAGAGCGGAGCGCCCGTAAGTTGTTTTATTCTGTAGTCAAGCTGATTCCATTCATAGGGCTTTAACTGACCGCTTTTTAGCGTTTCACCTTTAATCTCACAAACGTTCACAATCAGACGATTAACCAACTGAACATTTGCCATTTCCAATGAGAATACTGCGACAGGGATTTTTTGATCAACAGCTATATTTTTTGCCATACTTAATGCAAACGCAGTCTTACCCATTGCAGGACGTGCGGCTAAAATAACTAGGTCGGAATTTTGCCAACCTGAGGTCATCTTGTCCAAAGCATGAAAGCCTGAAGGAATACCACTCATACCATCTGTACGAGCAGCCGCTTTTTGCAACATCTCATACGCTTCCTTTATTACGGGGTCAATCTGCGTATAGTCCTTCTTCATGTTGGTCTGAGAGAGTTCGAACAATTTTCCCTCAGCCTCTTGCATCAATACATCAATATCGGTCGTAGCGTCAAAAGCCTTCGTCTGAATACCGCTCGTATATGAAATCAAAGCGCGCGCCGTAGCCTTTTGAGCTATGATGCGAGCATGATATTCTATGTGAGCCGACGAAGCCACCATACCACTCAATTGCGTGATATAAAATGGACCGCCAGCTTCCTCCAATTGGTTCGTGTTGCGCAGCGCCTCTGTAACAGTCAGAATATCAACAGGCTTTTCTTCCAGATTGAGTCGACGTATCGCTTCGTAGATTATCTGATGTCGATTATCATAAAAACTTTCGGGACGCAATATTTCACTCACTTGGTAATAAGCGTCGCGTTCAATCATCAAAGCACCCAGAACTGCCTGTTCAAGTTCTACGGCTTGTGGTTGCAAGTGACCAAAATTCTCAAGCGAGTCATTTTTCTTACGACTCTTATAACTTGGCTTCTTCCCATTCGAAGCACTCGTATCATTTGCAGGCATAATATTATAAAGTAGTCTTTTTATTCGTTATCATTATCAGCAGACTCTTGATGCTGGAAGCACCCCATATCAGGCTGCGAGCTGCGCGAGTTGCCCGCCTTATCTTTTGGATAGTTCGCTTGAGTAATTACGGCATCAGCCGTACCCACAGCTTGTGATTGCTTGTTAAGTCCAAAAGAAAAGAGCAAATAATCTAAATTGAAATCTGGCACAAAGTTCTTATCTCTTAGCTTTGCTTCAGGATTAATGTTCGTTGTAGTAGACTTTTGGTCCCATAAGCAACTTATGAAATGGGCATCAATATCGTCTGACTTCGGTACTGGTGTATTGAGTAAACAATGCGTAAAGAGGTAATTAAACTCATCACCTTCTTCACCTTCACTACCCATTATCTCATCGTCTTGATAGCCCGTAATAATACTATTGGCAAAGTACAAACGCGAGATAGGCAAACGCACGTCGCCATCAACATTTGCAAAATTAAGCGCGTGTCCACTTCCGCCACTAAACACGTAGAAGCGCCCTATCGTACAGTGAATAAATGTAGCATCTCCACCACGCAAGTGTATACAGTCACCGCCTGCATTCGTCAGTTGGCTATTACCTACCTTTACTTGCGACATCCTTACATCTAATGCGTGTCCCGTAACCGTGTGAATAGCACTATTTTCTATCGTAAGCTTTCGTTTACTAACATCTGAAGAGTCGACACGTATACCAAACTTTCCACTATGAATGTCAGCTTTATCAATATAGTTATCGTAAGAATCTGATTTAATCACTACCCCACCCCATAGTCCAGGAGTCCGGTTGTAAGGTTGGTGTTCAAACATGTTGTCCATCCTATCGCCTCGCAAGGTCACAGGTTGGTCAGTGGACCCCTCTATCTTCAACCGTCCATATACGATTAATGACGCATTTTGGTGGAATAACAGGGTTGCACCAACCTCTAACGTTAAAGTTGCTCCCTGTCCTACCACAAGACTATCCATTACTCGATAAGGGCGATTAGCCGTAAGGGTGACATCTGTTGTAATTCGCTGTCCCTGCAAAGTAACCACATTTTGTCCTGAAGCATTTAATACAACCTTTTGTTGTACGCCTGCCTCTGTTGTGAAGCATAGCTCATCTTCATAATAAGCAAGTTGATCGCTATCCGTCGTAGGCACGTTCGCCATTAAGTAAACGATCATACTATCTTTCTTTGCGATTTCAAAGTCAGAAGCGCTCCCATCCTCAAGTGGAACTCCGTCTACGTTTACTTTAAATGGAGAATTGCCTCCCTTTGCCAAAGCCACCTGACTTATACGTAATGCTTTATTGGCCTTATTATATACCGTAAAGTTATACGTTCGAGTCGGTTCTCCACTTATAATCGTATCAAACCGCACCGTATCTTTGCTAAAGCTGAGCGTATCAGTTATGGAGGTTGTATAGTCTTCGTCCTTCATACAACCAACAATGCCCAACAATAAGAACACTAATAAAAAGGTCAATAAACGCATATATTATACGTGATTTAGCGTAAAACACGTTAGCAGAACCTAACTTAGGTAAATAAGTTCTGCCAACGTGCTCAGCATATTTAAAAAATAAGATTAAACTTCTACTTATACTCGTTTAAGTATATCAAGCAGATGGTCCCACACCATTTCAACTGTAGACACTAACAAGCGCTCATCAGGCGAATGCACGCCACGCAATGTAGGACCAAAGCTTACCATGTCAAGGTTGGGATACTTCTCAGAGAAAAGTCCACACTCCAATCCAGCATGAATAGCTAAGACCTTAGGCTCTTTTCCAAACAAGTGTTTATAGCTTTCAGTAGCAATCTTTAAGATTTCGCTATTCGGATTATACTTCCAACCAGGGTAGCCCTCATTCGTTACAACTTGAGCACCGCCCAATTCAAATGCAGCTCGAACGATAGCAGCCATATTTTCGCAATTGCTTGCTACACTGCTACGCTGGCTCGTTGTTACTGTTACGTGGTCACCCTCAAGGCGAATACTTGCTAAGTTTGATGACGTTTCAACCAACCAGTCAATGTCTTGGCTCATAGCATAAACGCCATTGTGAACGGCATACAAAGAAAGCAACATACGACGCATAGCGTTGGGCTCCATGGCTACGCTTGCTTTAGTCTCGCAGTCTTCAACACAGAGTTGAATATTCTTTTCCGTTTCAGCAAATTCCTCACCTACAGCCAACGCATACTGCTGCATATCGGCCTTTAGCGTTGCAACATTATCAACAGCAACGGCACATACCACGTGTCCCTCACGGGGTATAGCGTTATGAAGTCCACCGCTCTGAATATCTATCAAGCGAAGGTCGAACTTATTCAATTCATTTACCAAGAAGCGAACCAACAATTTGTTAGCATTCGCACGCTTCTTATTGATATCGTCGCCAGAGTGCCCACCATTCAAGCCTTTTACGTCTACGCGAACCGTTTGATAGCCAGTAGGCACGTCTGATGTAGGAAATGGATAAGTAGCCGTTGTACGCACGCCACCTGCACAACTAACAAATATCTGCCCCTCGTCCTCAGAGTCAAGATTAATCAGGTAGTCGCCCGTCATAAAGTCTGACTTCATACCCATTGCACCCGTTAAGCCTGTCTCCTCATCGCGCGTAAATACACACTCTATCGGACCATGCTCTATATCATTCGACTTCAGTATAGCCATTTCCATAGCTACACCAATACCGTCGTCAGCGCCCAACGTTGTACCCCTCGCACGCATCCACTCTCCGTCTATATAGGTTTGGATGGCATCGTGGTCAAAGTCGAAGTCTACGTCTTTATTCTTTTCGCAAACCATGTCCATGTGACTTTGAAGAATCACTGTCTTACGGTCTTCATGTCCCTTTGTTGCAGGTTTGCTAATACATACATTACCCGTTTCGTCCACCTTTGTGGGCAAACCAAGGCTTTCGCCAAATTGCTTTAAGAATGCAATCATTTGTTCCTCACGCTTTGAAGGGCGGGGAACATTGTTTACTTCAGCAAAGCAATCAAAAACGACGCTTGGCTGTAAAAGATTTGTGTTACTCATTGCTATAAATATAATATTGTGTAACTTTGCTTCGTAATTAAAGGTATATGCATCACCTTTTCAACAAGCAAAAGTAAGAAAAAGAAATGAAACTTTTCATCGCTGTTCTATTAATTGTTGCTATCTCGCTTATATTATTATCTGTAAGAATCTTCTTTGGCAAAGCTTTTGTCAAAACGCACGTAAGCCAAAGTAAAGCCATGCGCCAGCGTGGCATAGGCTGCGTTGAGTCACAAGACGCTATCGCGAGAATGGACAATCCCAAAAGAGTAAACGAACGATAAATATACATCAAACCTCCACGCAAGTAATACATTATATATAATATGAAACAAGCTGCAAGAAATACAATCATCTTGGCACTGATTGCGTTAGCCACCGTAAGTTGCAACCAAAAGTCGCCCACCCAACAAGTTAAGCAAAACGGACTTCCTAAGTCTGAAACGACAACCAATGCTACCACCTCAAGCGTTGCCGTAGTTGATATTGACACCTTGGCCGACAAATGCAACTATTGCAAAGACGGCCAAAAGGCACTTGAAGCAAAAAAGAACGCTTTGACAAAGCAGTTTAACGCCAAAACTCAGTCCTTGCAAAACGCAGTCATCAATTTCCAAAAGAAAGCACAAGCTGGACAATTCACTTCACAACAAGAGGCACAAAAGCAGCAAGCCGCTTTACAAAAGCAGCAGCAAGACCTTCAAGTATTTCAAGAACGCATTGAACGCGACTTAGCAAAGGCGCAGCAAGAATACCAAGACAAGTTGCGCAAAGACCTCAACACTTTCCTTAAAGAATACAATAAGGACGGTCGCTTTAAAGTTATTATCAGCAAGAGCGGCGACAACGTTCTCTATACTGATCCGTCTGTCGACATCACTAACGATGTTATCGAGGGCTTAAACAAAAGCTATAAGAAGTAACACAACAAAAAAATAGCCATACACTTGGCTAGACCAACAATAATCTATAATTTTGCATTGCGTTAAGCAAGAGACTTCACACAATGCACAAGGAAAGATGCCAGAGTGGTCGAATGGGCCGCACTCGAAATGCGGTGAACGGGTAACTGTTCCGGGGGTTCGAATCCCTCTCTTTCCGCCATAGGCAATTACAAGAGGCGTTTTTAGTTTTGACTAGAAGCGCCTCTTTGTTTTATACTTACAAAAAATAGAATACACCATAGCTACGCAGAGCACTTCCAATAATATATATAGAGAGATGAGAGCTGAAAGCAGAGGGTTACATTCATAAAAAGAAATTAAAAGTTTTTTTACTTTAACTTTGCTTTTCGCTCACCTTGCACTATCTTTGCAAAAAAAATAATAAGACATTAAAACAAACATGATGTGCTATTTTTGGTTTACATCAACTGTGCACTAATACAATTTAACCCTCAAAATGAAGAAGAACCTTATTCTTTTTTTGATTGCAATGCTTGCCATTGCTTCATGTAAAACAAGGGAACGTATCGTATACTTTCAAGACATTGTTCCCAATGAGAATATTGCCACACAAAGCACTACCGCTCTAAAATTAGTTCCTGGCGATAAAGTAGGCGTTATTGTTACAAGTGCTGCAACTCCCGAATTAGCGGCACGCTATAATCTTACTACAGGCAATAATAGCACAAGTAGCACAAGCAATGCTGACAACCTGCGTTACACCATCGACGAGAATGGTAATATCGATCTTCCGGGCATTGGACGTACACAGATAAGCGGCTTGACGCGAGCGGAAGCAGCAGCACGCATTCAAGCAAAATTTCGTGACGGCATTCTTAACGATGCTGTTGTAACTGTTGCTGCCTATAATCGTTATATCACTATATTAGGCGAGGTTGCCCGACCTGGACGACAGGAAATAGTTCGTGACAATCTTACCTTACTTGAAGCTATTGGTCAAGCTGGCGACCTTACTATTACAGGACGTCGTGATTGCATTAAGGTCATTCGTCAAGAAGGCAGCGAGAGTAAAACTTATTATGTAGACCTCCGTTCAAAGGACTTATTTAATTCGCCAGTATACAATTTACAACAGAATGACGTTATCTATGTAGAACCCAACAAAGTTAAGATGGGGCAATCTACAAACAATGACAACTCTGTTCGCAACATCTCAACATGGCTCTCTGTCACTTCTGTGCTTACTAGCATTGCTATCTTGATTTTTAGATAAAAACTATTATTTCCAATTATAACACACGCGCGTTTTGCTCACATAGCAAAGCGCGCTTTTTTAGACTTTTATTTTTCGATTATCTTGCACTATCGTAATCATTCCAGCCAAGCCGTATTGAAAAATAAAAAAATGAAAGAAAACTCTAAAATAGAGTTTTCCCTCATTTTTATTTCTTTATGTAGTTGAAAGGTAATCGTGTTTTAGCCTCATATTCTTGTTTTCAAACTATTTTTGAATATGGTGTTTAACCCAATAGGCTAATAAGCCAAAGAATAGATGTGCATCACTACTTTCATCTTTCTGATGGTATATGGTACGCAGATTGAGATCATTCTTTAATTGATGATTGGTACATTCTATTTCCCTAATAAGGTTATAGTAGTCCCATGTCGTCTTTTCATCAAGGGTACGGACATTGGTGTGGAGAAAGTATATGCCTAAGGACTTTTCAAGTGATGAAGGGGCTTTCATACTTTTCATCTTTGTTGCATCGTTTTTATCACGTGTATATTGGATATTGTAAAACTTGAGCGATATTTTTTATATACTAGGATTTTCGGTTAGCATCCTAGCATCTCCATCCACGGACAATATCGGTAGAGCCATATTGTCTATGAAAAAATAATGTCTGTTATGAGACCTGTTCCCACCTTTGCATTAAGTTGCCTTACAAGTTCGGAACGCTTCATCATTAGTTCTGTGCGTAGGGCGGAAGAGCGAACTCTAACGTATAGCTTTTGGTTATGAATGCTTACGTCGGTGGTGAGCTGCGCTGCGGCTCTTCCTGCAACTTCGTTCCATGATTGTATGAGGCGGTGTTCGTTAAGTGGTGTTTCAAGTAAAGATTGACGCAGATAGCGAAGTAGTACATCACCAATAGCTTCTTCTTTTCTTCTTTCCATAATGATTTTTTATAAAAAGGAGGAGATAAGTAAATAAACGCTACTTATCTCCTCTAACTTTTGCTCCAATAAATTATTCGGGCTTTGCAGCTTCTATTTTGTTGATGCCGCCAGTTAAAGGCGATAAAAGTACATGTGTTGTGTTCTTCTTATTGAAAAGTTCGCCTCCTAAGTGTTCAACACGCCCAAATTGCGCCATGGGGATAGACTGTGAAGCGCATTCTTTTCCATCTTCGGTAGTAATGGTTACTTTGGCGCGTCCTGGAACAATATAACGTAGGTCGTCAATATCCTTCTTAGGCTTTGATGATTGCTCTTGATTGGTTAGTTCGGGGAGCGTCTTCAAGTCGTTTACGCTTATATAGTAAGCTGTGCCTGCAGGATCATCGGCATCAACCATACCGAGATAGCGCGAGAAGTTGAAAACCAATTGTTTGTTAAGCTCAGAATTTGGCATAATATCAAATGTAAAGACGTATGTTTCGATCGCTTTCGTTCCACGAAATAATTGCAGAAGTCCTTCCTCCTGTGTATTAAGATTAGAGAGCATAAGTTTAAGTTGCTCTCCGTCTTTAGGCATGAAGTCAGCCTGCCCCTTGGTCAGTAATCCACGATTTTCGCGAATATCATAGATTTCGTTGGCTGTTAGTTCAGCCATTTTGGCTGTGCTTCCCGCTGAAAGGATTTCTTCGGTCTTGAAGTCAGCGCCATTAATGACTTTCTCGTTGCTAGGGATAACTGATGCTGTTGGTAGCGTTTCCGCATTATTGTTCACTTTAGCGTTAATGGCTAGTAGCCTTCCGTCAGTGCAGAGCGTGACTAAAGGGGCTGATGTCTTTTGTTTAAACTTAATGCTATATGCTTTGCTTTTATCAGCGAGACCAAATGGGCAAAGCTTTACATCGGTAATGCTCCATTCGTCGTAAGCCGTGAGAGGAACGTCCTTTAGTCTAAGGTATCGCTCTGCATATTCACTAAATTCGCCAGGAATGTAATGCGTTTTTATTGCAGTTACTACTACGCGTATGCCTGTTGTCGGAAGGAAGTACGTGATACCGTCACTAGTGACACCAGGCTGATAGTTAGTTACCTCTGTTTGTGCAAAGGTTGTATGAAGTCCTAAAAGTGAACAAACTGTTAAAAGGAATAATCGTTTCATATCTAAGAGTAGTGTATACCTTATTTGAAAATTGGATTACAAGGAGAATATATCATTTGATGTATGGTAAGCTTCTTCGGATTTTAAGGCAGCCTTTTCTTCGAGAATTTGCTTAAAGGCTTGTGGCAAGTATTGAATAATGTCTGTTGCCGTAACAGCGTGTTCACCCAAATCTTTAGCCGCGATGTCACCTGCTAATCCATGAAGGTAGGTGCCTAAGAGGCAAGCATCGAACTCTTTATATTGCTGAGCCAATAAGGCTAAAATTATACCTGTTAGCACATCCCCACTTCCTGCTGTTGCCATACCAGAATTGCCTGAAGGGTTGAAGTAAACCTCTCCGTTGGGGGTGCAGATAGCTGTGTAATGGCCTTTTAGACAGATATAGAACTTGTGCTGCTTAGCCATATTGATAGCTTCGAGAAGGGTGCTATACGAGTCAGTGTTGCAGATGCCCAATCGCTGCATCTCCTTAGCGTGTGGAGTAAAGATAGTGTTGGCTGGAATTTGCGATATCCAACCTTTATGCCCTCCTAAGATGTTTATGCCGTCAGCGTCTATGAGCATGGGAATGTCAGCGTGACTAGCTTGTTCTATAAAGGCCAAAGCAGTGCGTTTATCAGTGCCTATACCAGGCCCAATAGCAATGGCTTGATAGTCATCTGTACGTTCGGGAGTAGTAAAAATGGTTTCATTCTCGTCGTGATGTAGAACTGCTTCAGGCACTCCGATTTGTAATATGTCATTATTCTTTATAGGTGAGTGAACCGTAACTTTTCCCACTCCAGTTCTCAGACAAGCCTTGGCGGCTAATAGGGCAGCTCCAGCCATGCCATATTTACCTGCAATGAGTAATGCATTGCCAAATGTGCCTTTATGACCATAGGCTGGTCTTTCTCTTAATAGTTGGGCCACATATCGCTTGCTTGTAATCTGATAGGGTATAGTCATGTCATCCAACTTCTCGCTGCATAGACCGATGTCTAAAACATAGGCTTCGCCCACGTATTGTTGGTTGTCAGGGAGAATAAGTGCTAATTTGGGCAAACCCAAAGTGAGGGTGTACGTAGCTCGAACGATAGCGGATGGTGAATTGTACGTGTTGTCTTCACACATTAGTCCTGACGGCATATCAATACTAACGACCTGAGCAGGTGATGCATTAATAAATTTTACTAATGCTGCGTAGCCTCCACCGAGTGGCTTGTTTAGTCCTGTACCAAAGAGCCCATCGATGATGAGGGTCTCATTGCTCATTTCAGGCGCTTCAAATTGCTGCTGAATTTCAGTGAAACTTACCTTTGGACACTCAACTTTAAGTCTCTCAGCGTTTTGCTTGCAATCTTCACTTAATGAGTTGTTCGTATTGAAGAGGTAGGCTTTGATGTTGGTGTAATTGCTTTTGCTCAACAAGCGTGCCAAAGCTAACCCGTCGCCACCATTATTACCAGGACCTGAATAGATAATTATAGGCGTGTCGTGATTGGTATAATTGTAAAAGATGAATTCTGCCACCTTCATGGCAGCAGTTTCCATTAAGTCAATTGACTTTATGTCGTCATGTTGAATGGTATAAGCCTCCAACTCTTTCATTTGATAAGCGTTTGGCAATTTCATGCTTGTAGATATAAAATAAAAAGGTGTATCGGAGTAAAGTGTTAGTCGTGAATAAGCTCAAGGTTCTTAGTCAGCATAGCTATGACTAAAATTTCCACCAAGGCCTTTTCTTTGGCTCATTTGAATCGTTGTAGTCCATTTGCTTTTGCAGCATATGCTGCTGATAGGTGGTATGTTTAGAAATGACAGAATAGATTGTTCCCCAATCAGGTAGCCCGCCCCAATTTCGGTCATCAATAAACATGTCCGCCTTAATCTTTCGACTAAAATGTGCTATGCCTTGATGGTCGTCACAGTCTTCATCAAGGTCAGCATTAACGGCATAAAAGCGCACACCGCGTTCTTCGCACCATTTTATAGCATCGTTTAGTAAATCTCCTTCGCGTACGCTCCATAAAATGAGTTTGTGACCATCTTGTATAAGTTGTCGCAAACTTGCTGTTGCAAAGGGAATTTCTTTGCCAATAGCGGGATATTTATGTTCAACGATAGTTCCGTCAAAGTCTACAGCAATAACCATATTTAAATCTTTACGTAGTAATAGTAAAAAAGACTAATTATTTTTTCTCATATTCGTCGGCCAACTTGAGCAAGTATTGCCCATATTGGTTCTTGCTCATGGGGCGCGCTTGTTGACGTATCTGTTCGGGGCTAACCCAACCATTTTTTAGACCGATGCCCTCAAGACATGCGATTTTTAAACCTGTCCTCTTTTCAAATACTTCAATAAAGGTAGAAGCTTCGCTCAAGCTATCGTGTGTACCTGTGTCAAGCCAAGCAAAACCAATGCCCAAAGTTTGTACCATTAATTCCTTATCATCTAAGAAGCGCTGGTTAACTGTAGTGATTTCTAGTTCACCACGCGCTGAGGGCTTAATTTCTTGTGCCACTTTCACTACCTTATTGGGGTAGAAGTAAAGTCCTACTACTGCATAGCTTGATTTGGGATGTACAGGTTTTTCTTCAATGCTAACAGCTTGTCCTTGTTCGTTAAATTCAACAACACCATAACGTTCTGGATCGTTAACACGGTAACCAAAGACTGTGGCTTGTCCTTGATCAGCCACAGCAACTGCAGTGCGTAACATAGTGGCAAAGTTGCTACCATGGAAAATGTTGTCTCCCAAAACCAAGCAAACGCTATCATCGCCTATAAAATCCTTGCCAATGATAAAAGCCTGCGCCAAACCATCGGGTGATGGCTGTTCGGCATATTCAAAGCGAACACCAAATTCAGAACCATCACCTAATAATCGTTTGAAGCTTGGCATATCTTGTGGAGTAGAAATAATAAGAATATCACGAATGCCTGCTAACATCAAAACCGAAATGGGGTAATACACCATCGGTTTGTCAAATATAGGAATAAGTTGTTTGCTAATTCCTTTAGTTATTGGATATAGGCGTGTTCCACTTCCGCCTGCTAAGACAATTCCTTTCATTTTACATTGTTTATTTGATTGCGTAAAAATGGCTTAACTCTTCTTTTTGTGTTTAAGCTATAGCAAAGATAGTGCAAGGTGAGCGAAAAGCAAAATGAAAGTAAAAAAACTTTCATTTTCTTTCCGAACCGCTGACTATCTTATGGAAGATAGTACGTAAACATTCCATCCAAACTGTATTGTTAGAGTTTCAGAAAGGTGAGAACTTTGCCGCAAAAATTTGAAAAATATTCAACCTAAACGAAACCAACAAATACATTCTTTTTACTCAAGGAGTAGATATGCGTAAAGGCATAGAAAGTCCTTGCGGAATAGTTCATACTACTCAAATTTCGAATTTAGAGTTTGAGACTGAGCTTATCGCATAAAAAAGGCTTTGAGCATTTCCGTATATCACGGAACATGAGTAACTTAGATGTGATAAAAAAACAATACTTAAAACTCAAAGCCATGAGCAAAATTACAAAAATTCCGTCAGAGGTTCGCAACTTTTAAACTGCAATTTATCTCACATAATCCATACATTTTCAGAACTTTTGATTTATCTTTCATGTTTCATTTTTTGTTATAAAGCAATTGAATATCAGTCATTTCGAAAAATGAAACATACGACTTTAATGTTTCATTTTTAGTTTCATTTTTCAAAACACTGAGGGAGCGCTTTCACGCTCCCTCAGTGTTTTTGAATCGCTCCCACAGTGTTTTTAAATCGCTTCCACAGTGTTTTTGTTTTTCTCCCTCAGTGTTTTTAGTATGAAACATTGAAACTAAAAGTGAAACATAAAAGTCGTATGTTTCAGCCTTCGAAAGCATTGATAATCAATAAGTTGAAACATAAAAATGAAACATGAAAGCAAAAAACATCGTAGGTAAAATATACGTAAGCCCAATGCCTATTTAGGGCATTCTGAAACATATTGTGAGGTCTCTGTCGTGGTTTTCAAACTGCAATTTGTCGAACAGTCTATTTATATTTCATCCACTTCAGCATCTCTTTCAAACTGGGCTTTTTGCCGTACATGAGAATGCCAACGCGATAGATGCGGGCACTGCACCATACAAAGAAGAAAGAAGTGGCAAAGAGAATGGCCAATGAAAGCAACTCTTGCCATAGTGGAACGTTAAAGGGAATGCGCACCATCATGACAATGGGCGAGGTAAGCGGGAACATAGAAGCCCAAAAAGCCAAAGGCCCATTTGTGTTCTCAGCAGACCCCATAGCAGCATATATGCCAAATATCATGATAAGGACAACGGGCATCATAAATTGCGAAGAGTCCTCCTGCTCATTGACTGAAGCACCAATCGCTGCAAAGAAAGAAGCATAGAGCAAGTACCCCCCAATGAAGTAAAGCACAAAGCAAATGCCTAATTCCGCGTAAGGCAAGTTGACCAAAGCAGAGAAAATCTGTTGCGACTCACTTGGCATGGTGTTCATAGCAGGAACAGCTTGCATACCCATAGCCGACATGCTTGAAGTTTGTGAGAGTTCGGCCGTCGAAAGACCAAAGATCATGCCCGTTGCCGTGAGAATAACTGCTAACATAATGCCCCAGATGGCTAATTGCAAGAAGCCGACAAAGGCTATGCCCACAATCTTACCCATCATGAGTTGGAAAGGTTTCACACTCGACACCATGAGTTCGACGATGCGGTTGGTCTTCTCCTCCATTACGCTCTGCATCACCATGCCACCGTATGACATGACAAACATGTAGATTAAGAAAGTGAAGATAAAACCTGCGGCAATGGCAATGTCGGTGTTAGACGAAGTCGTGTCGCCTTCGGCATTGCGCTTCATGGTAGGAATGGTAATCTCTGTCTGAACGTCGTCAATGATTTTGTCCAATCCCACAATGCCTGTGGCCGTTAGTTTGTCGTGTCGCACCTGTTCGTTTAGCACATTGCTAACGTAGGAAAGCAATCCTGCAGGCACTTCATTGCGAGCGTAAATCGCAACGCCCTTAGGGTTTTTGGCCAGGTCGGTTCGAATGTCGATGACGGCTTCATAGGCTGTAGTGTCTGTGTAGTAGGCATTGTTGTCGGGGTCGGTAATGGGTTCGAAACGATAGGTAGCATCGCTCTTAAAGTTAGCCAAATACTTGCCCGTCTTATCAGCCACGGCCACCACCTTTTGGTCGTCATCTTTGATTGACGACAGCCAAATGGGTACAAACACCAAAGCGGCAAAAATGAAGGGCATTAAAATCGTTAAGATGATGAACGACTTTTTCTTTACGCGCGTCAAGAACTCTCGTGACGCTACTAAAAGGAACTTATTCATGATTGTTGGGGGCTGTCACTGTGTTTAAAAATATTTCTTGCATAGAAGGCAGTTGCTCGCTAATAGAGCGTAACTCAATGCGTTGGGCTATTTGACCAATCAATGCTGAATTGTTCAGCGTTTCGTCCTTGCGAATGAGGTACGTATGCCAAGCACCCATTTGCTTGTGTTTCTCAATCGTAAAGCAACCTTCAACCGAACGGAGCGTGTCGTCTTTCGATACGGCTTCGTACACGCCCGTGCGGTGGCGCTCCTTAATGTCGTTGACATTGCCCGATAGCACTACTTGCGAATGATTGATGAGGGCAATCTCGTCACACACCTCTTCGACCGATGCCATGTTGTGCGTAGAGAAAATAATAGTGTGGCCTTTATCGCGCAGTGCCAATATCTCGCGTTTGAGCAGTTCGGCATTGACGGGGTCGAAGCCAGAGAATGGTTCGTCAAAGATAAGCAAAGGCGGCTCGTGCAGTACGGTGATGATAAATTGCACCTTTTGCTGCATACCCTTCGAGAGTTCTTCCAACTTCTTGTTCCACCAAGGCATGATGCCGAACTTCTCGAACCACACTTTAAGGCGGCTTATCGCCTCTGCTTTCGAAAGTCCCTTGAGTTGTGCTAAATAAATGGCTTGTTCGCCCACCTTCATCTTCTTATAAAGGCCGCGTTCCTCGGGCAAGTAGCCAATACGCATAACGTCTTCAGGCTGAAAGGCATGGCCATCGAACAATACTTCGCCACTGTCGGGGGCGGTAATGCGGTTGATGATGCGAATAAGCGTCGTCTTGCCAGCTCCATTAGGGCCTAATAGTCCAAACACCTTGCCGCGCGGCACGTCGATGCTGACATCGTTCAAGGCCGTATGTGCTGCATAACGCTTAATGATATGATGTGCTTGTAAGAAAAAGTCGTTTTGCATAACGTATGTGTGGTAGGTTATTTTACAGGTTCAACTTGGTAACCAGCGTTTCGCAGCAGTTGCAGCAGTCCACGTTCGGTGGGGAGGTGGAGGCAACCTACAGCCACTAAGGTGCTTTTAGCTTTCATAATGGCGGGTAATGCTTTCGCCCAATTCGCGTTACGCGTATAAATAAGGGCATCTTCTTCGGCTGGTGTGGCATCGCATGAGTTGTGTAACTTCTCGTCGTTCAATTTTTCGATAGCCTTCATGTCTTGCGCATAGTAAGCTTGAATGGTGCGTTTGGCAATGTTGAGGTTGTAGTCAACGTTGTCAACCAAACACATGAGTTGTTCTGCTTGGCGCTGAGGAGTAGCTCCATAAAGCACGTTCATCTGATAGTCAAGCGTCTCAAAACCGCCAACAAACTTGTTCTGCTTTTGTGCTTCTTGCTGGAAGTAAGTGTCGAATTGCTCTTGCGGATTAAATCCGCCCTCTTCCTTTATAATCAGCATGACTTGCAAGGTTGTGTTAAGTGTTGCAGGCTTCATTTGTTTCACTTGTGCCATGGCAGGGTTGTTGAGGTCTGCTCCCATGTATTGGGTAAGGAAAGCATTCAAGCGCGTCATCTGTTCCGCGTTGATATAATTGTCAAGCGTTTCGCCTTGTGGCAACATCATCGCTTGTTGCATTTGTATGGCAACTGCAGGATTGTTAGCCACTTGGCTCATGTCCAATTCGCCATACACTTGTTCACAATCGGCCATGGCCTTGCGCAGTCCTGGCACAGAGTCGACAAAACTGAGTTTGGCCATGTGGTACGTGCCCATAATGTAAGACGGTTTCGTGAGTCCGCCTCCTGTCACCTTATAAAGTAATTGTGCGCTGGCACTAAAGGCGATGAGTAAGAAAGAAAGTAGGGTGATAAAGGTCTTTTTCATAGTGTCGTAATATTATTGAATTGTCTGTAAGACGAAGTAAGGTGTGTGTTTACTACAAAAGGAGAAAGAGAAAATGTGTAAATGCTAAGTTAATGTGCGCATTCTCACATTTGCACATTAACCCAGTATTTGCACGTTTTCTGCCATTAATCTTAAACTTCCGTTTCGCCTTCGATGAAGTTTTCCATAAAGAGGTGTTCCCCATCGAAAACGGCGTAGGTGAATTGCGAGATCCAATCGCCTAAAAGCAGGAGACGCGTGGTGCGCGTGAGCATAAGGTCTAACTCAATGTGGCGGTGGCCGAAAATAAAGAAGTTAATTTCGGGGTGCGTTTTGAGGTATTCTTTGGCAAAGATGATGAGTTCTTCGTTTTGCTCGCCTTGGTAGGGCGGTTCTTTGCCGTCTTCGCGTTTGAGGCGCGAACGGCGTGCCCACTCCAATCCGAATGCTACCCCCCAGCGAGGGTGGAGCATAGAGAAGAGTCGCTGACACGTATGGCTATGAAAAACGGAACGGATAAAGTTAAATTTGCGGTCTTTCGATCCTAATCCGTCGCCGTGTGCTAAGAAAAAGGTTTGGCCGTGCAACTCAATCACCTCGTTTTGTCGATGAATGGTCATGCCACACTCCTTCTCAAAGTAATCAAGCTGCCAAATGTCGTGATTGCCAATGAAGAAGTGTACTTCAACGCCAAGGTCTGTCAACTCACTGATTTTGCCTAAAAGGCGTGTGTAGCCTTTGGGTACAACCGTCTTGTATTCGTACCAAAAGTCGAAGATGTCGCCTAAGAGGTAAACGGCTTCTGCTTTGTATTTTATCTTATCCAAGAAATTGACCAATCTACGTTCTTGCATTCGAGGGTGAGGAATGGCCAAACTCCCTAAGTGAGCGTCAGAAAGAAAGTAGATGTTGCGCCGCTTAGGGTTATCATTAAATTTTGTATTCATAAGGCGGTAAGGGGGTTATTCGGTTGTTAGTCTCGAGGTTATGAGATTATAAAGTTACATCGCGTTAGAAATCAACTAAACAAACTTTATAACCATAAAACGTAAAACTTGTATTATAAGAAGCCGAGTTCGAGTTTTGCCTCTTCGGTCATCATGTCTTTGTCCCATTCGGGGTCGAACACAAGGTTCACTCTAGCATCTTTCACGCCCTCGATACCCTCTAACTTTGTGCGAACGTCCTCTACGATGAAGTCAGCCGCAGGACAGTTGGGGGCGGTGAGAGTCATATCAACTTCAAGAATACCGTCTTCGTGTAGGTCGATGCGGTAGATGAGGCCAAGGTTATAAATGTCAACAGGTATTTCGGGGTCATACACCGTCTTGAGTACGTCAACAATGCGTTCTTCTATTTTCAATTTTTCTTCTTGAGTCATGGCTTTTTAAGAATGTGCAAATGTGCGAATGGTTTAATGCGTTAATGCTTGGTTAATGTGCAAATGCTTTGCGAATGTGCGAATGTGCAAATGTGCAAATGCTTGGTTAATGTGCGAATGGCTTAATGTTTGTATAACCGATTGTACAAAGGTGACAATTTGCACATTCTCACATTTGCACATTTGCAAAGCATTTGCACATTAAAAAATTATATTCTCCCCTCGTCGTTATAGCTGTAATAGCCTTTGTCGGTAACGATAATGTGGTCGATGAGCTTGATGTCCATCGTTTGGGCGGCTTTCTTGAGTCTTTCGGTCAAGTGGTCATCTTCGCGACTTGGCTTAAGGTTGCCAGAAGGGTGGTTGTGCGCTAAGGCAATGTTGGTGGCATTGGCCATGAGCGCTTCTTTAAGTATCATGCGAATGTCAACCACCGTGCCTGTAATGCCTCCACGACTAATGAGTCGTGAGTTGATGATAGACAATCGTTGGTTGAGCAATAAGAGGTGGCTCTCTTCGTGTGCCAAGTCTTGCATCTTGGGGCGAAAGTAATCATAAATATCTTCGGCAGAGGTCACTTGCGTGCGTTGGCACGTTTCGCCACCGCGTCGCACCCCAATCTCGCAAGCCGCTAAAATGGTGATGGCCTTTGCTGGGCCAACGCCTTTGTATTGGCAAAGTTCGGCAATGGTTTTGCGTCCTAAGGTGGTGAGACTTCCTCCACAATCATTAAGTATGCGTTGCATAAGGCTGACGGCATTCTCGTCCGTATTGCCCGAACCAATCAGAATAGCCAATAGTTCTGAGGTGGTCAGTTGCGTTGGCCCTTGTGCCTCAAACTTTTCTCTCGGTCGGTCGTCAAGTGCAAGGTCGGTAATGTTTAGCTTCATTGGTGAGTTTAATGAGTTTAGGAAGTTTAATGAGTTTAGGCTCTGTTCCTTTAAAGTTCTTGATTAAACGAACTCGCTGGTCAACTAATAAAACTCTCTACTTATAAAAATTCTTACGGAAAGCTTCAAACTCACCTTTTCCTAACACATACCTGCGCCACCAAGCGCGCCAAAAGCCAGAGCCGTACCCCCAAAGCTGAATGTAGGCTGCTGCGACAGCGCGGAGGCCTACGCCCATACTATGTTCCTGACGGGTAGCATCGGTAAAGATGATGAGGGCAAATAATGCAAAGGGTAGTAACATCACCCACCAATGCGGACAACTTAACACACCAGCAATGATGCTCAGTATGATAAGCAGTGCACAACCTAAGGTGAATACAGCGGGCAGGGTGTGTACCAACTTGAGCGTACCAGGGTGACGTTTGGACAAGTTGATGCGTGCGATGCCTGAGTTGTGCACCTGTTTGAAGAACTTTTTGAGGTCCGTACGACGCTTGTGCCAAACCCAAGCTTCGGGAAATAGACGACAAGCGTAGCCGCCCTTAAAGATGCGCGTAGAAAAGTCAATGTCCTCGCCAAAGCGCATTTCGCTAAATCCGTGAAGTGCGTTGTAAACCTCGCGACGAACGCCCATGTTGAAGGAACGAGGATAGAACTTATCCATTTTCTTCTTACCACCACGAATGCCACCCGTTGTAAAGAACGAAGTCATAGCATAGTTAATGGCCTTTTGCATCGGGGTGAAGTCCTTATGTGCGCGGTCAGGGCCACCAAAGGCATCACAAGGCTTGGCCGATAATTCTGCATTGACGGCAGCTAAGTAGCCTTCGGGGAGTACTACGTCAGAGTCGAGAATGAGCACATAGTCGCCCGTGGCGCGTTCAACACCATAATTACGCGTTTGTCCAGGCCCAGAGTTTGGCTTGTTATAATAATGTATGGTAAGTCGTTCGGTGTAGCGTTCAACCACATCGTGGCAGGGGAGGGTAGACCCGTCCTCTACCACCACAACGTCAAAATCTTTGAACGTCTGCGTTGTGAGGCTTTCTAAAAGTTCGTCCACCTCGTTGGGGCGGTTAAACACGGGTATGATAAATGAGTATTTCATGTAGGCAAAGGTAATAATTTACGCTTAAAAATGGAGTTTGACGAGCTTAAATTGTACCTTTAGCGCGTTATTGTGTCTTTTTGCTTTGTGCTGTGCTTGTTATATCTTACATTTGTAGATACTAAAAACGTAAATCCCATGTATCCACTTATCACGCAAAGCTCCGTTTTTGATGCCGTCATCTTGTGCGACGGCGATTTCCCAAAGAGTGCTATTCCGCTTGCTATTTTAAGAAACGCAAGTTACGTATGTTGTTGCGACGGTGCAACGGCACAATGTGTGGCGCACGGCATAACGCCACAAGCCATTGTGGGTGATGGCGACTCACTTACAGAAGAACTCAAGAAGCGGTTTGCAGATAGATTACACCTTGTAAGCGAACAAGAGGATAACGACCAAACCAAAGCTACCCGCTTCTGCATGGAACAGGGCATGAAGCACATTGCTTATATAGGTAGCACAGGGCGGCGCGAAGACCATACTTTGGGCAATATCGCTTTGTTGGCGCGCTATTATGCTGTCTTCCACCTTGAAGTGACGATGATAACGGACTATGGTTATTTTGTAGCGACCAGTGGACGACAACGCTTTGAGTCTTTTCCGCGACAACAATTTAGTATCTATAATATAGGTGGTAGTAGCAGACTTGAGGGCAAAGGTCTTAAGTGGTCCCCCTATGCCTACAAGGAGTTGTGGCAAGGGACATTAAACGAAGCCTTGGACGGTGAAGTAGAGTTAGATGCTGACAGTGCTTATTTGGTGTATGCTACTTTTGAAGCGAAAGGGTAGTGGTAGAACTGCAATTTGTCGGCCTAATGAGAATGAACATTAACGAATAATTAACAAAAAAATTAATGGAATAATTAATGTTCAATTAATGATAATTAATGTTCAAAACAAAGCGCGAAGCGCGCCTAAACTTAAACGTTAACTATTTATGTTATGCGCTTCGCGCTTTGTTTTGAACATTAATTATCATTAATTGAACATTAATTATTCCATTAATTTTTTCGTTAATGTTCATTCTCGTTAGGCCGATAAATTACTATTTATTGCAAAGCGCACTTTGTAAATTTGCGGCTTACTGCTGAATAAGTGCGAAAAGTGTAACGTTCTTTTGGTTTGTTACATAAAAGTTTGCAATTTTGCAACGCTTAAACGAATGGTCAGTTCGTTTGGCAGGGGTGCTACCGTAGTTGCGGATGCTGAGATTATACCCTCATAAGCTGAACCGGGCAATGCCGGCGTAGCAAAAGAGTTGTCTTGACACTTGAAGCACGATGCCTTTTTAAATATGCCAATGTGCTAATATGCCAATGTGATGCAAGCTATCAATCCTTTGCGCATTCCCCATATTTACACATTCGCACATTTGTACATTCTTTTCAAGTGTCCCCCAGTTGATTTATTAACTAAACAACTGTTCTTACAAACAAAACGATGAACAAGAATTTGTTGATGTTGGCTGCACTCACGGCCAGCGTAATTAACGTTGCTCCTTCACATGCGAGTGAAAAGGAGAACGAAGCCTCTCGTAATTTACCCATTAAAGCCGACACGGCAAGTGTTAGCTTGCAGGCAGCACAGGTCGTTTCAACTCGTGCTGGTAAGCGCACGCCTATGGCTTACAACAACTTGACAAAGAAGGACATCGCAGCCGTAAACTATGGCAAGGACGTGCCCTTCTTGTTGATGTTTACGCCTTCTGTTACAGTGACTTCTGATGCAGGTGCTGGTATTGGTTATTCAAGCATTCGCGTGCGTGGTACGGACCCCAGTCGTATTAACATTACAGCCAATGGTGTGCCCATTAATGATGCGGAGAGTAGCCAAGTATATTGGACCAATATGGGCGACTTCGCTTCGAGTGTAGAAGATATGCAGATACAGCGTGGTGTAGGTACTTCAACCAATGGTGCGGGTGCTTTTGGTGCAACGATTAATATGCAGACCGAAAAGATTGGTGCAAAGCCCTATGCAAGTGTTGACCTCTCAGCTGGTAGCTATGCAAGCCATAAGGAAACTTTCCGTTTTGGTTCTGGACTCTTGAAGAACCATTGGGGCTTCCAAGGCCGCCTCTCTCACATCGCCAGTGACGGTTATGTGAAGCGTGCTACCACTCGCCTTGATTCTTACTTCTTACAAGGTGGTTACTTTGGCGAGAGTACAGTCGTAAAGTTCGTTACATTTAATGGTAAAGAAAAGACTTACCATGCTTGGAATTATCCATCAGTATATGAAATGGAAATGAATGGTGGTCGTCGTTACAACTCATGCGGTGAGTACTATGACAAGGATGGAAACGTACATTATTATAAAGACCAAAGCGACTTCTATCACCAGCAGCACTATCAACTGTTGTTGAACCAAATAATCTCGCCCACGTGGAAGTTTAATGCAGCGCTGCATTATACCAAGGGCTTTGGCTATTATGAGGAGTATAAGAGTGACCGTACGGTAGGTGAATACGGTTTGGTAGCTCCGACGAGTCCAAAGTTTTACAACGAAACCGACTTAATCCGTCAGAAGTTGATGGACAACGATTTCTATGGTGTGATTGGTTCGTTCGACTACGACAATAAGAGCAACCTTCGTGCTACGATTGGTGGTGGCTTCAACCGTTACGTAGGCGATCACTTCGGACTCGTAAAGTGGGTAAAGGATACGGAGAAAGTTGACGAGTTGTTGCCCAATCATCAGTATTACTTCAACAAGGGTAAGAAGAACGACGGCAATATTTATGGCAAGGTAAGCTACGAATTTACTAAGGGCTTGAGCGCTTATGTAGACTTGCAGTATCGTCACGTTAATTACGTAAACGAAGGTCCGACAGACAATTATTCTTATGATGGTGAAACACCAACGCAGTGGGTACTCGATATGGAGCAAAACTTCGACTTCTTCAATCCGAAGGCAGGTCTGTTCTATCAAATCAATAAGAACCATAGCGTATATGCCTCTTACGCTATGTCGCACCGCGAACCGACGCGTAATGATTATGAGGACAACCTCAACCAACACCTTAAGGCTGAGCGCTTGAACGATTGGGAGTTGGGCTACAAGTATGAGAGCGAGAAGTTCTCAGCAGGCGTTAACTTCTACTACATGACCTATCGCGACCAGTTCGTCTTGACAGGCGAGAAGAACGAGATCGGTGAGTTTATTGCTCGCAACGCAGGTGAAAGCTACCGCCGTGGTGTAGAAATTCAAGCTGCTTGGAGTCCTGTGAAGTGGTTCCGTTGGGATGCCAACGCTACTTGGAGTCACAACCGTGCGAAGGATTGGACGGTTACACTCAATGACGGAAACGTGGTAAGCCTTGGCGATACACCGCTTTCATTCTCGCCGAACTTTATCTTTAACAACATCTTCACCTTCAACTATGCTGGTTTCCGTGCCGCATTGACGAGCCAGTACGTAAGCAAGCAGTACTTGTCAAACACTGGCTTTGACTACTACCTAAGTGAAGAAGAAGACGGCGACCACAAGGTGAGCATGGTATTGAAGCGCCACTTTATAACCAATCTAGACCTCTCATACACCTTCCGCTTGAAGGGCGTAAAGAGTATTACCGCAGGTTGCACGCTTTACAACCTCTTCAGTGCGAAGTACTTCAACAATGGTTGGACTGACCCCAAGTATAAGCAAGTTGACGGTAAGGTCGTTGCCTACACAACACCTAAAGATGGTCGTTATAGTACAGGTTATGGCGTAAGTGCTCCTTTCAACGTTATGGGACACTTGAGCATCAACTTCTAATTCTCTTTAGTTGACAAGTTGACGAGTAGACGAGTTGACAAGTAAGTTAGTTTTTACAAACTTGCTTGTCAACTCGTCAACTCGTCAACTTGTTAACTCGTTAACTTCAAAAAATGCAATATCTTGATTTTATCACCACCCTTTTAGGCTTGCTATACATCTACTTAGAGTATCGCGCAAGTATCTGGCTATGGTTAGTAGGCATCATTATGCCTGCGCTCGACATCGCCTTGTATTGGTCGCACGGACTCTATGGCGATGCTGGAATGGCCGCCTATTATACGCTGGCAGGCATCTATGGCTACTTGGTGTGGACGTTTGGTAAAAAGCGTAAGGCCAATAACGAACTCTCAGAAAAGGGTGAACTGCCCATTACCCACATGCCCGCTCGCCTTTACTTGCCCTCCATGTTGTGCTTCTTTGTGCTTTGGGCGCTGACATGGTATATATTAAAATATTATATGCATTCAACCGTACCCGTGCTTGACGGTTTTACCAATGCACTGAGTTTCGTAGGGCTTTGGGCCTTAGCACGTAAGTATGTGGAACAGTGGGTGTTTTGGATAATTGTAGATGTGGTGTGCTGCTATTTATATATCGGTAAGGGCATTCCCTTTAAGGCAGGCCTTTACGGATTGTATGTAGTAATAGCCGTTGCGGGATATTTTAAGTGGAAAAAGCAAGTCATTTCTCAAAAAAATAGTAATTTTGTCGCCAAATAACGTAAATACATAAAATTACATTTACTCCAATGATTAAATCACAAGACATCAAGAAGGGTACTTGCATTCGTCTCGACGGCAAGCTCTACTTCTGCATTGACTTTCTTCATGTAAAGCCCGGTAAGGGTAACACGATTATGCGCACCACTTTGAAGGACGTTGTAACAGGCCGCGTGCTCGAACGTCGTTTCAACATTGGTGAAGCACTTGAAGACGTTCGCGTTGAGCGTCGTCCTTACCAGTACTCATACGCTGAGGGTGATCAGTATCACTTCCTCAACCAAGAGACTTGGGACGATGTAATCATCGAGAAGGACCTCATCACGGGTGTTGACTTCATGAAGGAAGGCGACATTTGCGAAGTAGTAAGCGATGCTTCAAGCGAAACTATCCTCTTCGCTGAAATGCCTGTTAAGACACAGTTGAAGATTACTTACACTGAACCGGGCTTGAAGGGTGATACTGCTACGAACGCAACGAAGCCTGCTACACTCGAAACAGGTGTTGAAGTACGTGTGCCCCTCTTCATCAACGAAGGTGAAATTATTGAGGTTGACACTCGCGACGGTTCTTACCTCAACCGTGTTAAGGCATAATTAGTTGTTCTTAATAATCTGATGTGCGAATGTGCAGCTTATGTGCATTCGCACTTTTTTTGTAACCACCTCTTTCCTTCTGACCATGAAAGTAAGCATAATAGTACCTGTGTTTCGTACCGAACGCACCTTAACGCGTTGCGTCGAAAGCCTACAAGCGCAAACCTTTACGCAATGGGAACTGATATTGGTAGACGACGGCAGTGATGACGGCGCACCAGTCCTATGTGACCGTATGGCAGCCACCGATGCGCGCATTCGCGTTATTCACCAAGTCAATGCTGGACTAAGTGCGGCACGTAATGCAGGACTAAAGGTAGCACAAGGAAAATATGTATGGTTCGTCGACTCTGACGACTACGTTGCAACGGATACCTTAGCAGCAGCTGTAAACGCTATGGAAACTTCGGCGGTAGAACTCTCGTTTGTAGAGTTTCCCGTAGCTGTCAAGTGGGGACATCCTACGCAGCATACGGTAGCTTTGGTGGCAGAAACGTACACCGATAAGTGGAAATGGTGGTTTGGCGCAGAGGGTTACAAGCACTGTTATGCTTGTAATAAGTTATATAGACGTGAAGCAATTGATAATATTCGTTTTGAGAAGAGAGTCTTTGAAGATGCTTTCTTTATACTGCCCGTATTAAATACCAATAAACCCTTTGCCACAATAACCAAAGGCATGTATTATTATTGCTACAATGCCGAAGGAATAACCGAAAGCCCCAGTGCCAATTTACTTGATTTGTTAGAGGCTCACGTGCGTGTGTTCAGACAACTTCGTTGGGCGTGTCCGAAGCAAATTGGCAAAAGCCAATTCGCAGCTTATTATGCTGAAGTATTGAATGTACAAATTGATGTGTACCGACGCTTTAACCACCGAGTGTTATTAAAGAGACAGTCCGTAGGAGGTACATCGAAACTATGGTTGCAACGTTTGTTAGGTGTGCGCCTTTGTTGTTTTATTGTTAATTTGCTTCGTAAATAATGACATTGACTCAACCTCCCTTTATCAGTTTTATTGTGCCCGTATATAACGTGCCGACCGAAATGTTGTGTGAATGTTTGCACAGCCTCTTTTCGCTTGCACTTCAGGCACATGAAGTGCAAATAATCGTTGTAGACGATGGCTGTGATTACGACATTACACAAGGCTGGCAACCAGCTTGGCTTGAGCGTGTCATGCTTATTCGTCAAGCTAATCAGGGGCTTTCAATGGCACGCAATAATGCCCTTGCCGTGGCCACGGGGCAATACGTACAGTTTGTTGATGCTGATGACTATCTATTTTCTTCTCTTTATAATGAAGTGTTGGCCTATCTCAAAGCACAGGCTATAGACTTACTCTACTTCGATACAACGGCCACTACTACTCCCCAATCATGGACTACTCCGAAAGGAGTGACGAGTGGTGCCGACTTTATGTTGCATAACAATTTGCGTTCATCAGCTTGTGGCTATGCTTTTAAACGAGAACTCGTAGGTGATTTGCGTTTTGTGGCTGGTACTTATTACGAAGACATTGAGTTTACGACCCGAATTGTGCTCAAGGCTAGGACGATGGCCGTCACTACTGCGCAGCCTTATTATTATCGCGTACGCAAAGGGTCTATTACAAGCAAAAAGACGGTGGAAGATTATGAACAAAAGTTCTTACCTATGTCAGCGCACATCTTAACGCGTTTGCAGCATTTACCCGTTGAGGCTGCTCAGCGCCCTGCCTTAGAGCGACGCATTGCGCAGCTAACAATGGACCACGTGTACAACACGATGCGTTATACCAACCATTATGCTTACCTCTCTCAAACGCTGACTGCGCTTCGCCGTCAAGGGCTTTATCCTTTTCCGAATAAGCATTATACGCGTAAGTACACTCTCTTTCGGAGTTTGGTAGCTTGCCCTATAACCCGTCATTTGTTAACCTTACTTTTGCATTAAATATGAAAATACTATTAGTTGGCGAATACAGCAATGTGCATTGGACTTTAGCCGAGGGCCTACGCCTATTAGGACATGAAGTAAAAGTCTTGTCGAATGGCGACTTCTGGAAGAACTATCCGCGTGACTATTCCTTAGTGCGTGAGTCGGGGCGTTGGAGTGGGGTGAAGTATATGTTCGATTTGCTTCGTTTATTACCCAAAATGCGAGGGTACGATGTGGTGCAATTGATTAACCCGATGTTTTTAGAACTTACGGCAGAACGCTTATTTTCAGTTTATCGCTATTTGCGACGCAATAATAAAAAAGTCATTCTCGGAGCCTATGGCATGGACTATTATTGGGTAAAGACGGGAAGCAGCACACAAAGCCCCTTCCGTTATGGCGACTTCAATATCGGCCATGAACTGCGCACCAACGTTGAGGCCGAAAGCGAACGAAAGGACTGGTTAGGCACAGCTAAGGAGCGCTTGAATAAGCTGATAGCCACTGACAGCGATGCAATCGTGGCGGGGTTGTATGAATACTGGCGGTGTTACGAACCCGTCTTCCCGCAAAAGACGGTTTTTATTCCTTTCCCCATAGATTGTGAAAAGGATAAACGACCGATTCAATATTACACCCCCGACCGCAAAGTACGCATCTTTGTGGGCATTAGCAAGTCGCGTAGTGCTTATAAAGGTACGGATATTATGTTATCCGCAGCGCAAGACTTGCGTGATAAGTATGCCGATAGGGTAGAGCTGAAAGTGGCCGAAGGCATACCATTCGCCGCGTATTGCGAGATGATGGAAAAGAGTGACGTTATTCTTGATCAACTCTACAGTTACACCCCTGCGATGAACGCTTTACAAGCCATGAGTCGTGGCATTATCTGTGTAGGAGGAGGCGAACCTGAGAATTATGACATCTTGAATGAAACAGAATTGCGCCCTATCATCAACGTTACGCCTTCGTATGAGAGTGTCTATCATCAGTTAGAAGCGTTAATAATGCACCCCGAACGCATAGCCGATTTGCAAAGCCAAAGCGTAGCTTACGTAAAGCGCCACCATGACTACATCAAGGTGGCGCAACAGTATGAGGCGTTGTATAGTACTAACAGGTAAACTGCAATTTATCGGCCTAACGAGAATGAACATTAACGAAAAAATTAATGGAATAATTAATGTTCAATTAATGATAATTAATGTTCAAAACAAAGCGCGAAGCGCATAACATAAATAGTTAACGTTTAAGTTTAGGCGCGCTTCGCGCGTTGTTTTGAACATTAATTATCATTAATTGAACATTAATTATTTCATTAATTTTTCTGTTAATTATTCGTTAATGTTCATTCTCGTTAGGCCGATAAATTGCAGTTTATCTTCCTTTCCTCAATTCTATTAATTCAATCGTTGGCCAAGCCCCCAATCGGTAGGGCACACCACCACCGATACCAGTCGAAACAAAGAGTTGTTGTTGCCCCTCGTGGTACAAACCGCCCCATTCAGGCATAAACCAAGCTGCGGGCGAGAAGTGGCCCACTTGCATTTGTAAGGCATGGGTGTGGCCTGAGAGCGTTAAGGCTATATTCGGTTGACCAATTACGCCATGTCGCCAATGCCAAGGGTCGTGGCTGAGTAATATGGTGCAAGCTGAGGCTGGAATGCCTTGCATGGCTACATTGAGTTTGCCACGTTCGGGGAAAGGCGGTTTGCCTACATTTTCAACACCTGCTACGTATAACGTATCTTCACCACGACTGATGCTATAATGCTGATTTAACAATACGTTCCAGTCCATTAATCGTTGCATACGCACAATGCGTTGTACCTCTTCTTCTTGTTGGCGCGGTGTCAAGCCTGGTTGGTACATGCAGTAGTCGTGGTTGCCTAATACAGATAGTACACCGTCTTTGGCTTTCAATCCTTTCAATACTTTGATAAAAGGCATGGCTTCGGCAGAGGCGGTATTGACCATGTCGCCTGTAAAGACGATTAAGTCGGGTTGAAGGCGGTTGACACTATCGACCATGGCTTGCATGATGGAAGTGTCGCCAGCGTAGGTGCCTAAGTGAATGTCAGACAGTTGTACGATGCGGTAGCCCTCAAACGATTGGGGTAGTCTTGCTACTTTGATAGCTTGGTGAATTACACGGAGCGAACGCCAACCATAGGCAGTACCATACACTTGTACTGCGGCCATTAAGACGGCTAACACAATGGATACTTTATGTACATAAGGTTGTGCTATGGGCCAATGAAATGTTACACCGCGTCCGATAAGGTCGGTGAGTACAAATACGAGTTTGGGTATGGTGATGCATATAATAAGTATAAAAGCCCACTGCATGAGCATAGCGGCCCTTACTTGACAAAAGAGCAAGATCATACAGGCAATGACGAGCACACTGGGCAGTAAAAGAATGGCCGTGCGTATAAAGCCTTCATGTAGACGTGTATAGTTCCACCAAATGTATAAATCGGGTAGGAGAATTAACAGAAGTAAGAGAAAGAAGAAACGAAACACGCTATATTTCTTTTATGTCGTTAATAATAGGGGCAAGCCTTGAAAGCTTGCCCCATGTTATTCATTATTTTGTTTATCCATTGTTATGCTGTTGTTCTTGCCACTTCTCGCGGGCAAACTCTTGCATGTCGGTTACGGTGTCTTTTTCGTCAACTATCTCGGTGCCGAGCATAGTTTCTATAACGTCTTCCATGGTTACAATGCCGCGGAAACAACCGTACTCGTCGATGATAATCGAGATGTGCTCTTTCTTGGCCAAAAGGCGTTCCCAAATTTTTGAAACATTCTCTGTCTCTTGGAAAGTGAGTACGGGACGCATAATGTCAGAGAGGCGAAGGTCGAATTTGTCTTCTGACAACTTTTCGAGTATAGTCTGACGGAGCACGTAGCCCTTTATGTAGTCGTCGTTCTCCTCATTGTAAACGGGAATACGTGAAAACTGGCGGTAGGCATCGTTTTGGTAAAATTCGCGCAGCGTCATGCTCTCTTCGGCCACTTCAGCTACTGAGCTTGGAGTCATAATGTCGCGCGCATTGACATCGTCAAGTTTCAGCAAGTTCTGAATCATGCTATTCTCTTTCTTCTCAAGCACGCCCTCTTCAGCACCTACGGTGACCATAGCCGACACTTCTTCACGGCTAACAGAGGTTTGCTTCTTATTGCTCGAGAATATGTGAGTAATTAACTCTGACATCAAGACCAAAGGATAGGTAACGATTACGAGCACATGAATGATGCGTGCGCAAGGTATGGCCAATTTGCGCCAATAAGAAGCACCAATTGTCTTAGGAATAATTTCAGAGAAGATAAGGATTAACAAGGTGAGTATGGCAGAAGTCACAGCAAAGAACTGACTGCCAAACAAATATTCGCTTTGCGCGCCTACCCCCGCAGCACCCACCGTGTGCGAAATTGTGTTGAGTGATAGAATGGCCGCAATAGGTTTGTCAATGTCTTGTTTGTACTTTTTTAAGAGCGTAGCGCCCTTGCGTCCTTCCTTTTCAAGCATTGACACAAACGACATCGGTGCTGAGAGCAGCACCGCTTCAAGGATAGAACACAGAAATGAGATGCTTAAAGCACCTAAAAGATAGAGGAGTAATAGCCCCATGGAATGTGAAATTAGTTAGACATAAGCCCTGTCCCACTTCACAATAATTGGAATAAGTGTGTGCGGATGCACTTCGTCTGTTTGGGCATGACGAAAGGCTTTCGCAGGGAGCAACAATATCGTTGTTAACTTTATTGTCGCGTTTTTTCGATATTGAATGCAAATTTAATAATTGTCAATTGAAATTCAAAATAAAAGCCCTACTTTACGTGATTACTTTACTTTTTTGTAAAACAGCAAAAAGCTCGAAATCGCAATGTTGCGATTTCGAGCTTTTTAATTATGTATCATATAACTTTGGGTTTAGACTTAGAGTCCGTAACCAAAGCCGCTGATGTAGTTGTAGAATACGCCACCAATACCGAAGATAAGTACACCTAAGGTGCAGAGCGCAAGCGCTACGCGTGTGTAACCATCACTCTTGAAGGTAGCAATAGGATTGTCGTTGGGCTTGATGTACATAGCTTTGACAATCATCAAGTAGTAGTACAACGAGATGACGGTGTTGGCCAAGGCAATGAATACCAATAAGGGGTAACCAGCCTTGAACGCTGCCATGAATACGAAGAACTTGCTAAAGAAACCTGCAAAGGGAGGAATACCTGCCAATGAGAAGAGGCAAAGCGTCATGAGGAATGCCAACTTCGGATTGCTCTGATACAAGCCGTCGTAGTCGCTGATGTTGATCTTACCACTGTTCTCCTCAACTGATGTCATTACCGCAAAGGCACCAAGGTTTGACACCATGTAAACTAAGAGGTAGAATACCAAGGCAGTCATACCTTGAGCAGTGCCGTCCATGATAGCCAATACGAGGTAACCTGCTTGCGAAATGGCTGAGAAAGCCATGAAGCGCTTCAAGTTGTTCTGGCGAATGGCAAAGAGGTTGGCAATGGTGATGGAAGCTACGATGATCCAATACATGCCCGTGTTCCAGCTATAGAAGAGGTCGCTTTGAGCAAAAACCTTCATCAAAATGGTCATCAGCACGAAGGCTGCAGAACCCTTTGAGATAACGCTCAAGTAAGCTGTAACAGAGGTGGGCGCGCCTTCGTAGGTGTCAGCTGTCCAGAGGTGGAAGGGAACGAGAGAAATCTTGAAACCCATACCGCCAATGAAGAGCACGAGACCGAAGATGCTGAGCAGTGAACCGTCGAGTTGTGCACCAATCTCGTTGAAGTAGAGTGTACCTGTTGCACCATAGATGAGTGATACACCATAGAGCAACAATGCACTTGAGAAGAGGGCGAGCAAGATGAACTTAGCACCTGCTTCAGCACTTTCGAAACGCTTCTTGTCGAAGGCAACCAATGCCGTGACGGGCACAGATGCCATTTCAAGTCCGATGAAGAACATCAAGAAGTGACCGCTCGAAATCATGAAGTACATACCTAACAAGGTGAAGAGCGTGAGCATATAGAACTCGCCTTGTTTTACGAGGTTCTCTTCACGAGTCAACCATTTGTGTGCCATTAAGAACACAACGATTGTACCTACGTTAAGCACACTCTTCATGATTGTCATCATCGGAGTGTATTGATACATGCCGCCAAAGGCACTGGTGCTTTCTGCTCCGCAGCATGGCAGGAGGTTGAGCACGGTGTGAATGGCTAACAATACAACGGGTAAAGCAGTGTTGTAAACTCCCTTCCCGCTCTTTTTATCAGGACACATAAAGAGGTCGGCGATGAACAGTATTACGATTACTGCCAACAACGATAGCTCCTCATGCATATAGAGAAATTGAGAATAATCCATTGTATTAATTGCTTAGATTATGAGATTATTGGAAAGGATTGCAACTTGCTACTGTACCAGCCACTGAGTGAATGTGGTCAACGATAGGAGCAACGCCTGTTGTAATCATGTCGCTCACCCAAAGAGGTGCAAGGCCGAGACCTGCAACGGCAAGGATAAGGCAGATAACTGCGAAGCGTTCGTCCCAAGTAGCGTCAGTAAGTTTGAGGTGATGCTCGTTGGTGCAAGTGCCGTAAAGTATCTTACCTACTACACGGAGAATGTAGACTGCGGTAATTACGATTGAACAGCAAGCAGCAATGGTGAGCACGCGGTGGAAGGTGTCGGCATTTTGGAATGAACCTACGAAGATAGTCATCTCTGCAATGAAGCCTGAGAATCCAGGTAGACCTAAGTTTGCCAAACCAGCGATGATGTAACCTACTGAGAGGAAAGGCATGATGCGCATCAAACCATTCAGTTCGCGAATGTCACGTGTGTGAGTACGGCCGTAAATCATACCGATCAAGGCAAAGAAAAGGGCCGTCATCAAACCGTGGCTTAACATCTGAAGCACAGCACCAGTACAAGCTGTTTGGTTCAGCATCAAGATAGCGAAGAGTACCATACCGCAGTGTGAAACTGAACTGTAGGCGTTGATGTACTTCAAGTCGGTCTGAACGCAAGCAGAGAATGCACCATAAACGACTGAGATACCTGTCAAGATGAGGAAAATCCAACTTAACTCGTTGGCAGCCTCAGGCATGAGGTACATAGCGATGCGGAAGCAACCGTAACCACCCAACTTCATCAATACACCTGCGTGGAGCATTGACACTGCAGTAGGCGCTGAAGCGTGACCATCAGGAGACCATGTGTGGAAGGGGAACAAAGCACCCAATACACCAAAGCCGATAAATGTCAAGGGAAACCAGATGCATTGTTGTGCAAAAGGTATGGCGTGAGCGCCGTTGAGGTGGTTAGCGATTTCGACGATGTTCATGGTCTGACCACCAGCACCATAGAAGATACCGAAGATGCCGCACATCAAGAAGGCTGAACCACCCATCAACATGAGGGTCAACTTCATAGCTGCATATTCTTTCTTACCGCTACCCCAAACGCCAATCAAAAGGTACATCGGGATAAGGGCTATCTCGTAGAACATGAACATAGCGAACATGTCTACAGAAATGAAGAAACCAAACACACCAAGGCTCAGGAGGGTGAACCAAAGGAAGTATTCCTTCGTGAGGGGCTTCAGTTGCCATGAGGCAAAGGTACCTGTGAAGACGATAACGGCTGAGAGCAACAACATGGCTACTGAAATGCCGTCAACACCTACTGAATATTTGATGTGAAGTGGTTCGAACCAATTGACCGATGCCGTATAGAGCATTTCGCCTGTGGCTCCTGCTGCACGGTCGCCGAGGAAGGTGATTGTCAAGTAGCCTGCTAAGATAAGCAACAAACTGCTACCTGTCACCATTACCGCACGTACGCCCTTCACATCTCTTGCCAGCCACAAACCAAGCAGCATGACAAGTGGAATCAATACGAATAATGATAGAAAATTCATGATTTAATTTTTACTTATTATGCAAGAGCCATTATAGCCAACAAGATAAGTGTGCCAAGTAAGAATACGTAAGCGTAGCCTTGAACTGAACCGCTCTGCAAACCGCGAATGCGGAAGCTGAGGGCGTTGGCACCCCATGCCAAGAAGTTGAAGAAGCCGTCAACGATGTGACGGTCAAACCATGCAATGGGTTTAGAGATGTGGGCAAAGATAATGCGGTGAGTAATGTATTGGTAAACCTCGTCCATGTAGAAACGCTTGTAAGCCCAACGATGGAGGTGTGCAAACTTTTCGGCAAGGGCATCGGCCTTGGGTTGACGTTCGCCAATGTACATATAAGTAGCTAAGAAGATACTTGCTACGGCAATGATGATTGACGTGCCTGCAACGTTCCAGTCGAGGTGAATGTCGTAGGCTTGACCGTCAGCACTAACAAAGTGGCCGAAGGGAATGAAACCTGCAACACAAGTTACGGCAGCTAAGAACATCAAGGGGAAGGTCATCGTCAAGGGAGCCTCGTGGGGAGTGTGCGCTGCATGAAGTTCCTTATTCTCTGTACCCCAGAAGATGCCAAAGTAAAGGCGGAACATGTAGAAGGCTGTCATGGCAGCAATCGCTGTCATAATCCAACCCATAGCGGGCATATAAGCAAAGGCCGCAGTCAGAATTTCGTCTTTTGAGAAGAAACCTGAGAAGGGAGGAATACCTGAGATAGCCAAACATGCAATCAAGAAGGTGATGTGTGTGATAGGCATATACTTACGGAGTCCACCCATGGCTGACATCTCATTGCTGTGAACAGCGTGAATGATGCAACCTGCGCCTAAGAACAACAAGGCCTTGAACATAGCATGCGTAAACAAGTGGAACATTGAGGCCATGTAACCTAATGAGCCTACATGTTCGTGACCTGTTACGAACTCGGTACAAACGCCAAGTGATACCATCATAAACGCGATTTGCGAAATGGTAGAGAAGGCCAATACACGCTTGATGTCGCTCTGACAGCAAGCAACGGCTGCTGCATAGAAGGCGGTGAAGGCACCTACCCAAGCTACAATGTGAAGCGTACCAGGAGCATAGTCAATCCACAAGGGGAAGAGACGTGCAATTTGGAATACACCAGCAACGACCATTGTGGCAGCGTGAATGAGGGCTGACACAGGCGTTGGGCCTTCCATGGCATCGGGCAACCAAATGTGGAGAGGGAACATAGCGCTCTTACCAGCACCACCAATGAACATTAAGAACAAGGCAGTAGGCAACATCATAGCTCCCTGAGCGAAGCCCTCTTGGTTGAACTCAAATCCGAATGAATGGCAGTAGTAACCATAGATCAGGATACCGATCAAGAAGAAGAGGTCGGCAAAGCGTGTTACGATAAATGCCTTCTTGCTGGCAGCAATGGCTGCGGGTGAGGTGTAGTAGAAGCCGATGAGCAAGTAAGATGAAACACCTACCAACTCCCAGAACATGTACATCTGGAAGATGTTCGTTGCTACTACCAATCCGAGCATTGACATCGTAAAGAGGCTAAGGAAGGCATAGTAACGCTGGAAACCGCGTTCGCCGTGCATATAGCCAAAAGAGTAGATGTGTACCATGAGCGATACGGTCGTGATGACGATCAGCATCATAACCGAGATGGGGTCGAGCATGATACCCATATCGAAGCTGAGTCCCTTTACAAAGAAGGGCAGCCACTGAAAGTTGTAAGGCATGAGTGTGGGCAACACACCTTCTGCCGTACGCGGTGTCTGGAAAAAGTACTGAAATGCGGTGTAATAAGCCATAGCGGCTACTACGCCTAACACAACCGTACCAACCAATCCCGCTGCTTTATGGCTGAACCATTTTCCGAACACACCCAATAGGAGGAACGAGAAGAATGGCAGCAAAAGAATAAGAATTGTATAATCCATTGTTTGTTTTATTTTGAGTTTGGAGTTCGGAGGTTATGAGGTTATAAAGTTTCCTTTAATTCAATAACCATTCGAACATTGATTTTCCATTTTGAGTGCAAAGAGTTGCTTAATAACCTCAAAACTTACAATCAACTTTCCTCCCTCTTACCACTTCATCTTCTCGAGTTCACCTACCTGAATGTTTTTAATCATGCGGTAGATATTGATCATGATAGCAATTGCAATGGCGCTTTCAGCTGCTGAGATAGCAATAGAGAAGAGCGCAAAGAAGTAGCCTTCATAACCATCGGGATAAAGCATACGGTTAAACACTGCAAAGTTTAAGTCAGTAGCATTGAGCATCAACTCTACCGACAATAGAATAGCCAACGTGCTGCGACGAGTCAAAAATCCGAAAACGCCTGCAAACATCATGATGGCTGAAATTATCAATATATATTCAATCTGTATCATAATGATTAATTGGTTTAATGAGCTTAGTAAGTTGAATGAGTTTAAAGAGTTGTGGCAAAGCATAAACTTATTAAACTCGTAAACTTATTAAACTTATCTATTAGCGTTTACGGGCGATTAACAATGCGCCAACAATGCAAGCGAGCAAGAGTACACTGACTGCCTCGAAGGGGAGGAGGTAACCATTTTCGCCTGATGAGAGCATGTTGCGACCAATTGATTCGATGGTGGTAACACTACTTGCAGTCTCGCTTGGAGCCGTGAGAATGGCAGCCTTGAAGTTGTGCGAAAGCACTACCCAAGCAAAGGTTAGGAAGCCTACCAAGCTCAGAACGAAGCCCCAAGAGGCATCTTTAATCTTGCGCTTGAAGATTTCTTGATCTTTAGCACCCTCTGTCAGCAAGATAGAGAATACATACAATACGATGATGCCACCAGCGTAAACGATTACTTGCGCTGCACCAAGGAATGTATACCCCATCAAGAAGTACATACCTGCTGTGCCTAAAAGCACGAAGAACAGGTAAGTGGCAGCGCGTACAATGCTTTTAGTCAATACTGTAGCAATTGACGAAAGCACCATGAGCACAGCCAAAATGACAAACATGATGTTTTGTGAATTCATTGTTTTATTAAGTTTGAATGTCTTAGGCTCTTTTTTGTGTGAGCAAATGTGCAATAACACGACTGTCTGTTAAGCGCTAAGACCTTTCAAGTAATACTGATTACTTTTCTTCGACGTGGCTGCCAGGGTGGTTGAGCACTTTGACCAACTTCGTGCGATCGAATACCGCATTTTCGTAGCTTTGGTCGAAAGTGATAGCACCATGTGGGCAAGCACGTGTGCAGAGCATGCAGAACATGCAGCAACCTAAGTCGTACTCATACTTCACGAGGCGTTTCTTCTTCTTGCCGTCGGGAGTTTCGTAAAATTCGCTGGTTACTTTAATGCTGCCGTTAGGGCATTGCATCTGGCAAAGTCCGCAACCCACGCACTTATGCTCATTCTGCTCGTTGTGGGGCATTGTGAGCGAACCGCGGAAGCGGTCGAACATCACGTTCGTGTCGCGGTTTTCGGGGTATTGCTCGGTGATTTTGGGAGTGAAGAACTCACGCATGGTCGTTTTCAAACCAGTGCCGAGGCTCTTCAAGCCGTCAACCACTCCGCCTATATAACTTTTTTCTTCCATGAATGTAAGATGTTGGGTTTAATGAGTTTTTTAGTTTAATGAGTTTAATGGGTTTAATGAGTTTATTGGTTTAATGAGTTTTATGGGAGAGTTCCCGTATCTTATTAAACTTATTAAACTCTTCAACTTATTAAACTTATTAAACTCCTCAACTTATTAAACTTTAAACTATTTAGAACGTCCATCCCATTGACACGCAAATGGCCATGAGGATGAGGTTAACCATGCTAAAGGGTACGAGATACTTCCATTCGAGCGACAAGATTTGGTCAATACGCAAGCGGGGGAAAGTCCAACGCAACCACATAAGCAAGAATACGACAAAGAAAGTCTTGCCAATGAACCATACAGCACCAGGAATGTAGTCCATTACACCATTGAAGGCATCGAGTCCGTAGATGTGGAGTGGAGCCCAACCACCGAGGAATATGGTGCTTGCCATACCAGCGCAGATAAAGAGGTTCAAATATTCAGCCAGGTAGTAATAACCGAAGTGCATACCAGAGTACTCTGTGTGATAACCAGCGGTCAACTCACTTTCACATTCTGGTAAGTCGAACGGGCCACGGTTACACTCAGCGTTACCAGCTACCAAGTAGATAAGGAAAGCGATAACTGCAGGCAGGTGGCCACGGCAGATGTTCCAACCATTCAAGTATTGATCGTTACATATCTCGCTGAATGACATTGTGCCAGTCAAGCAAATCATGGCCAACATCGTCATACCGATAGACAACTCGTAGCTGATAATCTGAGCACCACTACGCATTGCACCAATAAGCGAATACTTGTTGTTACTACTCCAACCGGCGAGCAGAATACCTACGACACCGATTGATGACATAGCGAGGAAGAAGAATACACCCACGTTGAAGTCGATGATATGTGCACCCTTATTCCAAGGCAGACATGAGAAAGTGACCATTGAAGCTGTCACAACGAGGAACGGAGCCAAGTTGTGAAGAAAAAGGTCACTCTGTCGCATGCTAATAATCTCCTTCGTCAGCATCTTAAATACGTCGCTGAACACCTGAAGAAGTCCCCACTTACCTACACGCATCGGGCCAAGACGGCATTGGAAGAATGCACAAATCTTGCGCTCCATATAGATAAGGGCAATGGCAAACACAGCATACAAGGTAATGATGACCAATGCGACAAGAATGCTCTCTGTTAAGATAGCACCCCACTCAGCAAAGCCACAAGTACCCATTAAGAAGTTGTGTAGCCAGTTTGTTACTATACTAAAGTCAAACATTGTTTTTGATTATGAGTTTATGAGTCAATGAGCTTAATGATAATTTTATTAAACTTAATCAACTTATTAAACTTATATGTATTATCTGTCAATATCAGGTACAACGTAGTCGACTGTACCACCGATGGTAATTAAGTCGGCCAACATATTGCCAGAGCAAGCAGTGTCCATTACAGCTACCAAAGGCAAACCTGTTGAGCGATAGTGCAAACGATAAGGACTCTTATCGCCCTTGCTCTCGATAAATACACCCATACGGCCACGGCTACCTTCTACTTCGCTGTAGAATGTGCCGACGGGAAGCTTGATGATAGGCTTCATCTTCTCCTGATAATTGCCTTCAGGAATGTTGTCGATGAGTTGCTCGATGATGTTCAAGCTTTCCTTGATCTCGTCGAGACGAATCATGTAACGTGCGAAAGAGTCACCTTCTGTACGTACAATCTCGTTGAACTGAACGCGGTCGTAAGCAGCATAAGGACGAATCTTACGCAAGTCGTTGTGCCAACCTGAGGCACGACCCGTACCACCTGTACAACCAAAGCTTATCACCTGTTCTTTTGTCAATACGCCAACCCCCTTTGAACGGTTTTGGAAGATGACGTTGCCTGTAAAGATGTCATGATACTCTTGAATGTTCTTGCGCATCGTCTTGATGAACTCCTTCACGCGTTTTTGGAAGTTGGGGTGAATGTCGTACATCACGCCACCAATCGTGTTGTAGTTCAAGATCAAGCGGCCACCACAAGTCTCTTCGAAGATGTCGAGTATCTTCTCACGGTCGCGGAAAGCATAAAGGAAGGCCGTCGTAGCACCGAGGTCTTGACACAAGCAGCCGAAGAAGAGAATGTGAGAGTCGATACGTTGCAACTCGTCCATAATCGTACGGATTACCTGTACGCGGTCGCTCACTTCTACCCCCATAGCTTGCTCAATACACATACACAAGGCATGGCGGTTTTGCATCGCACCGAGGTAGTCCAAACGATCGGTCAAGGCCAACGTCTGTGGGTAAGTCATGCTTTCGCTGATCTTCTCTACGCCACGGTGAATGTAACCCAACACGGGGTCAATCTTCTTAATGATTTCGCCCTCAAGGCTAACACGGAAGTGAAGCACACCATGTGTAGAGGGGTGCTGCGGACCGATGTTGACAACGTAGTCGTCAGCACCAAATATCTCGTGTTCTACCTTATTAATCGTACCGTCCTGTTGCAACTGATATTCGTAAGTAACATCAGCCAAAGGCTCGTTAGTCATGTGTTGAGGGTCGAAGGGGTTGTCCTTCTCAGGGTCGTTGTCCTTACGGAAGGGATAGCCAACCCAGTCCTCGCGCATAAACAGACGGCGCATGTCGGGGTGGTTGGTAAAGATAATGCCGTAGTAGTCGTACACCTCACGTTCGTAAACGTTGGCAATGTCCCATAAGTCGCTAACAGAAGGAATCATGGGATTTTCGCGGTCGGCGACAATGCACTTAACGCAAGCCTGCTTGTGATTTTCAGTGTTTTCTACTTGATAAACCACACCAATGCCGTCTTCCAACCAGTCCTCACCCGTAAGGTTGAGTAAGAAGTCCATGCCCTCTTCATCGTGCAAACGCTTCATTTCAGCGTACAAGGCTGAGGCTTCAATGGTCTTAGGCTTCAGTTCGTTAACGGCAGGCTTGGCAGGAGCAGCAGGGCGAGCTACTGCAGGACGTGCTGCAGGCTTAGCAGCTGCTGCGGGCGCAGCGGGCTTTTCAGCCGGAGCTGCAGCAGGTGCAGCAGGCTTCTGTGCCTCAGCACCTTGATTAGCTGTAGGATTTAATTCTTCGCTCATGCTTCTTCCTCCTGAGTGTAAATTTGTTCTTCTTTCTCTTCAGCAGCCAGCTTGAAGGGATCCTTCTGCTTGCGGTTGGTTGTGCCGAAGAAGTTTTCAACTTTCACAATACGCTGCAACTGCATCATACCATAAAGGAAGGCTTCGGGGCGTGGAGGACAGCCAGGTACGTAGACGTCAACTGGAATAATCTTGTCCACACCATTGAGCACGTGGTATGACTTTGTAAACGGACCGCCCGAAATTGAGCAACCGCCAATGGCAACAACATACTTTGGGTCTGCCATTTGGTCGTAGAGGCGGCGGAGTACCGGAGCCATCTTAGTGGTGATTGTACCACAGACCAAAATGACATCGGCCTGACGGGGTGAGTTACGTGTCACCTCAAAGCCAAAGCGTGCGATGTCGTAACGTGCAGCACACACGGCCATAAATTCAATACCACAGCATGACGTGGCGAATGTCAATGGCCAAAGAGAGTTAGAACGGCCCCAGTCGATGAGGTCGTCGAGCTTGCGCACAATAATGTTTGCGCCGCCCGCATTGAGTTCTTCAACGAGTTTTTCGTACGTCTCGTTGTCCTTGAATTCCTCGTAAGGAATCGACTTGATTTTTGCTCTTTTCATTGCCATTTCAACGCTCCTTTCCTCCAGGCATAAGCTAAGCCCAGAACTAAAATAAACAGGAAGAAGAGCACACTCAACAAGCCCGCGGGGCCAAATGAGCGCATCACGACGGCCCAAGGGAAGAGGAACATCGTTTCAACGTCGAACATCAGGAAGAGAATAGCGAAGAGGTAGTAACCTACGCGGAATTGCATCCATGAGCGACCACGAGTAGGGATACCACATTCATAAGCTTCCTCCTTCTGAGCATTGTAGCTGCGTGGTGAAATTAGCTTAGCTAATATCGTTACAACACCTACAAACGCCAAACCTGTCAGCAATGCAGTGACAAATAAGGTAAAGTTCATAGCTCTTTAATGTTATTGTTAATAATGTTGTTAATATCACTTAGCGTTTTAAATCTGTGCCTACACATTATATGTATGCCACCTATCTAAAACGGCATCAGACAAACTTAAAGTGAGGAATGGACTGCCCATGTTAAGCAGACGAAAAAACCGCATCATCAAGGGGTTAGGGCTTCCCTGACGTGCGGTCACAAAAAAATCAGCGAGCGAACACACTTGTTCGTCGCTTTCATACGATTTTTACCAGTAGTATACACCATAGGTGTACTCACATAGCAGCCCTTTTTCACTTTTATTTCGTCTTTTGCGGTGCAAAGTTAGTGCAAACCGAACGCAAAGCCAAACGAAAAAAAGTTTTTTTTCGTTTGGCTTTGCTGAGGTGTAGCCTAACTTGGCGAGCGAAGAGCAACGTGAAAGTAAAAGAAATCGTGATTATATGTGCTTTGCAATGTATAGAAATAGATTATGATAAACTGCAATTTGTCTGCTTGATTGGGGGGCGGGTCCTAACCTGGGGGCGACGCGTCCCCGCGTCGGCATTTGTTAGTCAAGGTTCGATGCCTTGACTAACAAATACATGAATATCAATACTTCAAGTATTGCCAACTTGGGGCATCGAACCCCAAGTTGGCAATGCCGACGCGGGGACGCGTCGCCCCCAGGTTAGGACGCCTCCCCCCCCAAAAAAATTAGGCAGACAAATTGCAGTTTACATGCATCAATGATGCAATGAGTCGTTGACGTGTACAGTCGAGTGCTCAGTTTCAACAGGTTTTGCTGTCGTAGAAACCTCTTCACCACTGGTCTCTTCTTGTTCAGCTTGTTGCTGGGCTTGCTTACGGCGTTTCCAATAGAGCCAGCGTGCATGACGCACAGAGTCTTGAATGCGCAAGCTATCTTCGTGTGATAGGGTAGTTATCATGCTATCTGGCTCAACAGGCTTAACCGTTTTAGGCAGCGAGTCAGCTGCAATGGCAGGCACTTCCTCTTCTTGGTGTTGCCATCCTTTAACTATAGGTAGCCATAGTTGATAGCTTGCTGCTATGGCAATGGCAATAAGGACGACTAACAACCATATCCAGCAGCGCTTCCACCATGCCTTAAGGGCCGCCCACTTCTTATTAGGCTTGCGCTGTCGATAGCGTTTGCTACGTTCTGGACGCTCATTTGCTTCTTGTAGCGTGTCAGTATTGGTGGGCAAGTCGGGGTGTGACTCCACCGTAGCTTTGTTCTTCGCTTTTTTCTTTTTAGTGGAAGCTGCAGAGCTATTCCTCTCCGTACCATACGAGTAACCTATGGGTAACCGAGGTGGAATATTTGTCGTTCGGCTTTCGCTTTGTTCGAAGTCAAGTGCGTGTAACAAAGGTTGTGTAGGCCCATCTTCCGCTTCGTCCTCGATTGGCTCCGCTTCCTTCTCTTCTGCGTTAATGTTTGTTGCTTTAGAAGTAGTAGCTTCGTTATTTTCTACGAATTCATCTGATTCAACTTTATCTATGTCTTTATTCTTTTCGTCCATATTCATAAAAATTGTGCGGCAAAGTTAGCACTTTAATTTGTAGAAGTGTACTAACTTGCCGCACAAACTTTTGTTTAAAGAGATGTTGTTTAATCGCTATCTCTATTTCCCGTAAATATTAACACGTAGTAGATGAGCGTAGCTAACGAACTGAGGGCTGCTACCACGTAGGTGTAGGCTGCAGAACGCAGTGCCGAAACGGCCATAGGGTGGTCGTAATTAGAAGTAATTCCTGCACGTTGCAACCATGCGGTGGCACGGCGTGAGGCATCAATCTCAACGGGCAACGTAATGAAGCTAAATAGCGTAGTCATGGCAAATAATATAATGCCGATGAACAGGATAGAAGGCATTGTCTGTACCATGATAATGCCAGCCAAGAGTATCCATTGTACCCAATTTGAAGCAAATGATACGACGGGCACTAAGGCTGAGCGCAACTGTAATGGAGCGTAGGCTACAGCGTGTTGAACGGCATGGCCACATTCGTGTGCTGCCACGGCAGCAGCAGCTACCGAGTTGCCATTATAAACTTCTGGTGAGAGGTTTACGGTCTTGTTCGTAGGATTGTAGTGGTCGGTAAGGTGGCCTGGCGTGCTAGTTACTGTCACGTTGTAAATGCCATGATCTTGAAGCATCTTTTCGGCTACTTCGCGTCCTGTCATGCCCGACGATAAGGGAACTTTCGAAAACTTCTTAAACTTGCTATTCAAGTTTTGCTGCACGATATAACTAATCAGTGCAATGCCAATAAATAATATCCAGTACATGAGTTGGGGAGTTTAATGAGTTGGGAGTTTAATGAGTTTAATAAGTTTAGGAGTTTAATGAGTTTAGGGTGTTTAATGAGTTGGGAGTTTAATAAGTTTAGGAGTTTAATAAGTTTATAAGAACATACTTTTTAACCTCCTACCCCTTGTTCCTTAGCCCCATTTTGCTGCGGGCGAAGTCTATGCATTCGTTCATGATTTTAGCACCGAGCAAGTGTAGGCTGGCTATATAGACGAGGATGGCAACGGCTACTTTTACTATGAGTGATAAGTAGATGTTGTCCTTTACAGGCTGAGCAGCGCCCCATGCCAATAACATGGCAATAGCACTAAGGGCAACGAAAGGCAATACATCACGTAGCGCATCACGCAAGCGAAGGCCAATCATATAGCGTACAAAAGCATGCCACACGAAGAGCCAAAGCGTATTGGTCACGACGTAAGCAATTACCATCGTTTTAACGCCATAGGGGTATAGTATAACGAGTTGCAACATTTGTGCCAAACAAAGTGCAATGGTGTTCCACATAAAGATGTTACTCTTGCCTTGACTTATAATGAAGTTAGAGTAGAACGATGAAATGGGGATAAACGCACCGCCTATGCAAAGCAGTTGCATCAGTTGAGCACTTACCAACCACTTACTGGTAATCGTAATTGTAATAAATTCGGGAGCAATGAGTGCCAGTCCAAATAGTGCTGGACACGAAAGGAAGGCTGTGAGTCGGAGCATCTTACGAAATACGCTTTGCATACGTTCTGGCTCGTTGTACGAAAGCCGTGCGAAGAGGGGTTGCGTCACGCTCCATACCATACCCGTAAGCATGGTGTGTCCCATGCCAGTCCATTTGTTGGCCTGATTGTAATAACCGACTTCGCGTTCACCATAAAGGCGGCCGAAGAAGAGGCTGAATAGGTTGTTGTTAATGTGCGTAAAGATGTTAGTGGCCAACAGCTTTGAACTATAGCCTATCATGCCGCGAAGGGGACGAAGGTCGATGTGCCACGTAGGGTGCCAATCAGCAAACCACCAACTACCAATGGTGAGCATTAAGCAGAATACTAAGTTCTGAATTGCAATACCCCAATAAGCAAATCCGTTCCATGCCAAACAAATGCCGATAATGCCTGACACGATGAGAGCAACGGTAGAGAGCAGGGCCGTTTCGCGCACCTTCATGTTGCGAAAGAGCCAAGCACGGGGGGACGTGTTGAGTGCTGAAATAACAAAACTCAGAAAGGATAATCGCGCCAAAGGAACTAATATCGGTTGGCGGTAAAATTGGGCAATGAGGGGAGCGGAGAAAAATAAAATGACATAAATGCTCACGCTGCAAAGCACGTTGAACCAAAATACAGCGTTGTAGTCAGCATCGGTAATGTCCTTCTTACGATTTAAACCTGAGATAAAACCACTCTCTTGTAGTGTGGAGGCTATCAACGTAAAAATGGTGAGCATGCCCACCATGCCATAATCGGCAGGTGAGAGCAAACGGGCCAAAAAGATGCCAAACACTAAGTTGAGCAACTGTTGAGCGCCACTATTGATGCTGCCCCAAAGCAATCCGTTGGCGGTTTTTTCTTTCAGTGATTTTGCTGCCATGAATAGAGGGTTAAGCAATTAAAAGTGAGAGTACCACCAAAAGGGCAAATGTCAGCATATTGCGTGAGGTGAAACCTAAAATTCGGTTTAGTTCTCGTCCGCGATAGATGTTGACCATTTTGCGCCAGGTTAAGAAGTGTGGAAGGAGGTAGAACAGGGGAAGAATGGCTGCCCACATGTGGCCGTAGAAGGCTAACATTGCTACACAAACGTAACCTGCTACGCCTTGTAATAAATAAAAGTAAGCACCAAAACGTTCGCCTAAAGCTACTATGAGTGTACGCTTGCCGCTAAGGGCATCTTGTTCGCGGTCACGGTAATTGTTGAGTACCAACAAGGTGTCGGTTACTAATCCTGACGCTACGGATAGCCACCATACGCTTGGCGTAAGTGTGAGCGCTTGCACGTAGTAGGTGCCACATACAGGTACAAAACCAAAAAACACCCAAACCAATAAGTCGCCACACCCCATGTATGAGAGTAGGGTAGTGTAGAGAAAAGCAAATACAACGCAGGCTACGCCAATGCCAATGAGTGTCCAACCGCCAAAGGGAAGTAAACAACAACCTATGACACAGGCTAATGCAAGGGTAATGATGATGCCTCGTTGCATAGCTCTCGGACTTATCCAGCCTTGTGCGCAAGCGCGTTTAGGACCTAAGCGGTCTTCGCGGTCGGTACCTTTTTTGTAGTCAAAAAGGTCGTTAATAAAATTGGCAGCTATCTGCATGATAGCTGCGAACAGACAACAGAGCAAGGCTGGCAACCATGCTCCTTTTCCTTCGCTATAGGCTAATGCCGTAGCGGTGAGTACAGGTATGAGGGCTGCCGTAAGTGTTTTGGGACGGGCAGCGAGTATCCAATATTTTAGCAAGATGAAAGGGTGTTTTTGGGGGTAAGTTTGATAAGTTTATTCAAGTTCCGGATTTAACAAGGGCGGGCTGAATCATCGTGCAAGGCGAATGCAATCGAGTTCGCTCGAATTGCAGAGCCGCAGCCGATAATGTCAAAGAAAAGCACGCGTAACGTAGGCGAGTTTGCCGCTTATTAAACACATAAACTCATTAAACTCCATCTTTACTTCTCTGGCAAAAAGTCAAGCAACATTTTGAGCGATTCAGGGTCTTTCCAACTCCAAAATCGGTTTTCCTTTAATACTTTGAAGGCCTGCTGTTGATCTTTGCCAATAAACTTCTTAAACTGACTTTCGTTAGCGGGAATGATGATGCCCTTGATGTTGAAGTAATACGTATCTGTTAAAGGAATACCACCTTCGTCATCACGCTTCTGCGTGTCAAGCGTCAAAAACGTTTCGCTGCCGGGTAACTCTACGTTAAAGTAGTCCATGCCTTTTCCGCCTGAAGTCTCTTCGCGATAGAGAGACATGTTGACGTGTGTGTTGCACAAGAGGAAGTTATACCCCTTTTGTGCTACAACGCGCGCCATGACAGAGTCCACCTTCATGTAACGAATCGTGTCATCAAATACTACTCCCGTAATGTTCTTAACATAAGCACGCATCACCTTGTTCGTCTTCTCGTCAATGTAGACTAACGAACCGTCCTTTAAGAAGATGTTTGCCTTCGCCTTGATTTGACGGCCAAAGGTTTGTAATATCTTAGCCTCCTTAAATTCGGGATACAAGCAAGGCGTTTGGCTGCGCTTCTCAATTTGCACCTGTTGCGCCATGGCAGCAAGTGGCAATAGTAATAAGGTAAATATGAAAAACAGTCGTTTCATTTCTCGCCTAATTTTTTTAGAATAAACTCTTTGATAAAGGCTGCCGTCGCCTCAATGCCAAGCACCGAAGAGTTGATGCACAAGTGGTAAGTGCTGGCTGCGCCCCAGGTGCCCGAACTATAGAAATTGTAAAAGTCAGCACGTTGGCTATCGCCTTTTTCAATAATCTCTTCCGCCTTCTCGGCAGAACAGTTGCTCCACTTCATAACGTTGGCAATGCGGTCTTTCATGTCGGCTGTGATAAACACGTTGACACAACGTGGGTAGTCACGTAATACGTAGTCGGCACAACGGCCAATGAAGATGCAAGAGTGGTCGGCTGCAGCTTTGCGAATGGCTTCGCTTTGAATGCGAAATAGATTTTCATTCGAAAGTTCGTTGCTATAATACGTCGTGCCACCGCCAATAAAGGGAATAATGTTGCCCAACGTGCGCAAGAAGCGGTTCTTCTCGTCATTCTTCTCAAATACTTCAGCGCAAAAGCCGCTCTCTTTCGCAGCAAGCGACAAAATCTCGCGGTCGTAGTATTCAATGCCAAACTCTTTGGCCAAGATATGACCAATGGCGCGTCCGCCGCTACCGAGCGAACGGCCTATGTTGATTACAAAAGGTTCCATATATAATAGGTATAGGGGTGTTTTAATAATTAGGTCTTTAGTTATGAGGTTATAATAGCTTTATGCTGCATCTTGAAGTTTCTTAAATTTCTTAACTTGCAAGAGCAAGAGCGTAATAGCTAACACTGAGGCTAAACCGTCAGCCACAGGGGCTGCGTGCCACAAGCCTTCAAGCGGGTCGTTGAAGATGTGAGGTAAAATAAATATGGCTGGAACTAAGAAGATAAGTTGCCGAGTGAGCGACAAGAATATACTCTTCTGTGCATAGCCTATACTTTGGAAGAAGGCCGTTGATACAATCTGTATGCCCACGATTGGGAACATCATGACCATACAACTTAGTGCGTGTGAGGCCATATTGATGAGTTCGGGCGAGTCTTTAGCAAACAAACTGACGAATGGGTGGGAAAAGAACACACCGATAATAAACCCCACCATCGTAATCATGGTGCCAAAAACGAGTGCACGTTTCAGTACACCCAACACGCGGTCGTAGCGCTTTGCGCCAAAGTTATAACCCGCAATCGGTTGCATGCCTTGGTTCAACCCAATCACCACCATGACGATAAAGAGTATTAATCGGTTGCAGATACCAAACGAACCAACAGCCATGTCGCCCCCATAAGTGGTAAGACTGCGCGTCATCATAGCTGCTACTAAGCACGCACAAAGGTTTATTAGGAATTGAGGCAAACCCACTAATAAGGATTCACCTACCAGATGCATATCCAACTTAATAATCTTACGGCTAAGATGAATCAATTCGTTCTTGTTGGAGAAGAGACGAATTTGCCACATCAGCATCGTAAACTGAGCCAAGATGGTAGCTATCGCTGCTCCCTTAATGCCCCAACCCAATACGAAGATAAAGATAGGGGCAAACACACAGTTGAGAATGACCGTGCCAAAGGTGGCATACATCGCCTTTTGCGGACGGTTGGTAGAACGCAACATGGCATTCAGACCTAAGTACATGTGCGTTACAACGTTACCTATCAAAATAATCGACATAAAACTGCGCGCATAAGGTAACGTAACATCGCTCGCACCAAAGAAGCGTAATATTGGGTTGATAAAGCAAACCAACACCAGTCCTAAAACGATACCCAAGGTAAGGTTCATGATGACCACATTGCCCAAGATCTTTTGCGCTGTAGTATAATCCTTCTGTCCTAACTTTACACTCATAAGGGTGGCTGCACCTACGCCTACCATAGCGCCAAAGGCTGCCGTGAGCGACATGAGAGGTCCCGTCAAAGCCAATCCCATGATTGCTTCAGGACCCACACCTTGTCCAATAAAAATGCCGTCAATGATGTTGTATACCGATGAGGCCGCCATAGCCACAATGGCAGGAATGGCGTACTGCATAAGCAGTGAGCCAATGGGCTTCTCGGCCAGTACGTTAAACTGATTCGTCTTATTATCTTGTCTCATGTTGTGGGCAAAGTTACAAATATCTATGGTCGTTAATGGTGTTTTATGGCTGAAAAATGTACTATTTTTAGAAAGCTTTAAGGGTTGCTGCTCGATTTTTCTACTATCTGTGTGGCAAGGCAACCACTTATTTCGTTAAATTTGCGCTGTATTATTAACAAACAAAACGAAAATGGCAAAGTTTAAACGTATATTGCTCAAACTTAGTGGTGAAAGCTTAATGGGCGAACAAGGTTATGGTATAGATGTAAAGCGACTCAACGAGTACGCAACGCAGATTAAGGAAGCACTCGAAATGGGGGTACAGATCAGCATCGTAATAGGTGGTGGCAACATTTTCCGTGGCCTAAGTGGAGCTGGTAAAGGTCTTGATCGTGTAAAGGGCGACCAAATGGGTATGTGTGCTACGGTTATCAACTCATTGGCTTTGAGTTCAGCCTTAGGTGCGATTGGCGTGAAAAACCACGTATTCACCGCCATTCGTATGGAACCCATTGGTGAGTTCTACACCAAGTGGAAGGCTATTGAAGCTATGGAACGTGGTGAGGTGGCTATCATCAGTTGTGGAACGGGTAGTCCTTACTTCACTACCGATACAGGGTCATCTTTGCGTGGCATCGAGACTGAAGCTGACGTAATGTTAAAGGGTACGCGTGTTGACGGTGTTTACACGGCTGATCCTGAGAAGGACCCAACAGCAACCAAGTTCGATGAGATTACTTATGATGAAGTGCTCTCACGTGGCCTGAAGGTAATGGACGTAACGGCTACTGCTATGTGTCGTGAGAATAAGTTGCCTATCTATGTGTTCAACATGGACGTATATGGCAACTTAAAGAAAGTGCTCAGTGGTGAAAATATTGGCACTTACGTTCATGCGTAATGAGTAGGTAGAAACCTACCTCTACAGAAGCCTCTATAAAACGTTTCATTATGCCCTAATTTGGTATTATGCTTACGTATATTTTACCTACTGCTATTTTTGCTTTCATGTTTCACTTTTCGATTTGAAATTTCTGATTATCAATGCTTTCAAGAAATGAAATATGGCGTATTTATGTTTCATTTTTAGTTTCAATGTTTCATTCCAAAAACACTGAGGAAGAAAAACAAAAACACTGAGGGAGCGATTCCAAAACACAGTGGGAGCGATATCAAAACACAATGGGAGCGATCATTCGCTCCCATTGTGTTTTTTACATGAAACGTTGAAACTAAAAGTGAAACATTGAAGTAGTATGTTTCATGTTTCAAAATGATTGATATTCAGATAGTTAGCAGAAAAAATGAAACATGAAAGATAAAACAAAAGTTTTAAAAACGTATAGGATTTTATCGTTCATTTGGGGTATTGAACGCGCGTGCTATAATTATCGTGCAAGGCGAATGCAATCGAACTCGCTCGAATAGCTGAGTCGCAGCCGATAATGTCAAGAAAAGCACGCGTTATGTTCTGTTCGATATATTGTAATTTTACTAAGCCTGAATTTTACTTACTGAAGTTTCGGATTTAACAAGGGCGGGCTGAATCATCGGCTGCGGCTCAGCAATTCAAGCAAACTTGATTGCATTCGCCTTGCACGATGATTCAGCCCGCCCTTGCTAAATCCGAAACTTGGGTTACTTACTCATTACATCCACAACACCCCGTTCCGTCAAAACAGTGGGTGCAGAGTTTGCATTTTGGTAAACCTATGGCCTTGACAAGTGTTTCGAGCTTGTTGAAACGCAACGTGGTGAGGCCTAAACGTTTGCGGATTTCCTCCACCATGCGTGTGTACTGCGGAGAATCGGTTGTGGCATAAAGGGGAAGGTCTTTGTTGGCATCGCCTTCAAACTCCTCAATGATGCGACGCGTAATGAGTTCCATGTCGCTCTTTGACGAAGTAAAACCGATGTAAGGACAACCGTAAATAAGCGGCGGACAAGCAATGCGCATGTGCACCTCGCGTGCTCCGTCTTCAAAGAGAACGCCTACATTGTCGCGCAACTGGGTTCCGCGTACGATAGAGTCGTCGCAGAAGAGTACGCGCTTGCCGTTCAGCATGTCGCGGTTGGGGATAAGTTTCATCTTAGCCACTAACGAACGCATTGACTGATTGGCAGGGGTAAAGCTTCGTGGCCAAGTGGGCGTGTACTTTGAGATAGCGCGTTGATAAGGTTTGTTCATGCCAGCAGCATAGCCCAAGGCCATGCCCACGCCAGAGTCGGGAATGCCGCAAACGCAGTCCACTTCCGTGTTGTCCTCCATAGCCATCATGCGTCCGTTCTCATATCGCATCTCTTCCACATTGCGTCCCTCGTAAGTAGAGGTGGGGAAACCATAGTACACCCAAAGGAAGGAACAAATCTGCATTTGCTTGCGTGGTGCGCGCAATTGTTCTATGCCATCGGCACGCATACGTACCACTTCGCCCGGACCGAGGAAGCGCTCCGTTGTGTAGCCCAAGTTGGGGAAAGCCGTGCTCTCGCTGGTAGCAGCATAGGCACCTTCCTTCTTACCTATAATAATAGGTGTGCGTCCCCATGAGTCGCGTGCTGCGATAATGCCGTCTTCTGTAAGTAAAAGCATAGAGCAGGACCCCTTAATGTGGCGGAACACGTTGTCAATGCCTTCTTCAAACGTCTTGCCCTGAATAAGGAGCAACCCGATTAACTCTGTTGGGTTCGTCTTGCCCGAAGAGAGTTCGGTGAAGTGCATGTTCTGACTAAGCAACTGTTGCTCCAGTTCGTCAATGTTCTGAATCTTGGCTACTGTAACAATAGCAAACCGCCCCAAATGCGAGTTCAAGACAATGGGTTGTGCATCAGTATCGCTGATGACGCCTATGCCCGAAGTAGCTCCTGCGAAGCGAGGAAGCGTAGACTCGAATTTAGTGCGGAAGTAAGAATTTTCAAGATTGTGAATAGAACGTGTAAACGCGTGTTCGTTTGCGTTGTACGTGGCCATACCGCCTCGGCGGGTGCCTAAATGTGAGTTGTAGTCAGTGCCGTAAAACAAGTCGGCCACGCATTCTATGCGTGATACGGTGCCAAAGAAACCTCCCATAGTTTAAGTAGTTGATTGTTTGTGTGATGGTTTTCGCTTGCAAATTTAATTGAAATGTAAAAAGTATGAAATAAATGCTTTTACTTTTTTACAAACTATTTCAAGAAAAAGACGAGCATAAGAATAAAAGTCTGTAACTTTGCAATGAATAAAGACCAAACAAAAACCTATAAAGAATATATATACATAAGTCTTTTATGGAACTCATTGAACAACTTATTGCGCGTGCAAAAGCTAACAAGCAGCGCATTGTTCTTCCAGAAGGTACGGAAGAACGCACATTGAAAGCCGCTAACCAGGTGTTGACTGATGGCGTAGCAGACCTTATCATCTTGGGTAATGTTGACGAAATCCATAACCTCGCAAAGCAGTGGGGCTTGGGCAACATTGACAAGGCTACCATCATCGATCCCGCTACAAGTCCTAAAAAAGAGGAATATGCTCAACTCCTTGCCGAGTTGCGTAAGAAGAAAGGCATGACCATCGAAGAGGCTCGTCAGAAGGTGCTCGACCCACTTTACTTCGGTTGCATGATTATTAAAAGTGGCGATGCTGATGGTCAGTTGGCTGGTGCTCGCAACACAACGGGAAATGTGCTTCGTCCGGCATTGCAGATTATCAAGACTGCTCCTGGCATTACCTGCGTGAGTGGTGCCATGTTGTTGCTCACGCATGCTCCTGAATGCGGCGACAATGGCGTACTCGTAATGGGTGACGTAGCCGTTACTCCCGTACCCGATGCTAATCAATTGGCACAGATCGCAGTGTGCACTGCACAAACTGCCAAGGCCGTTGCTGGTATCGACCCCCGCGTAGCTATGTTAAGCTTCTCAACGAAAGGTTCTGCTAAGCACGAAGTAGTAGACAAAGTGACGGAAGCACTTGGCATTGCTAAGCAAATGGCTCCTGAGTTGAAGATTGACGGTGAGTTGCAAGCTGATGCCGCCCTCGTTCCTTCAGTAGGTGCTTCAAAGGCTCCGGGTAGCGAAATCGCAGGTAAGGCAAACGTATTGGTTGTTCCTTCACTCGAAGTTGGTAACATTGGTTACAAGCTCGTTCAACGCTTAGGTCACGCTACAGCCATTGGTCCTATCCTTCAGGGTATTGCTCGTCCTGTTAACGACCTTTCACGTGGTTGCTCTGTTGATGATGTCTATATGATGGTAGCCATTACTGCCAACCAAGCTATTGCTGCGAAAGAGGCAGAGTAAGTCCAGAGGTTAGTGGGTTAAGGGGGTAAAAATGATGCTTTACCCCCTTGACGCACTAATTACCTTTTAGATAATAACTAATCAAATAGGTTAAGGCAACTTTTTGACCCCTTAACCCTCTAACCCTATAACCTTAGAAATGAAGATTCTCGTAATCAACTGCGGCAGTTCATCTATCAAGTATAAGCTCTACGAGATGGACGATAAGTCTGTACTCGCTGCTGGCGGTATCGAAAAGATTGGTCTTGAAGGCTCGTTCTTGAAGACAAAAATTAATGGTGAAACAAAGATTATTGAATCACCCTGTCCTACACACACTGAAGGCATTAAGTTGATGTTCGACACGTTGTTGAACCCCGTTTATGGTGCTATCAAGAGCCTCGACGAGATTGGCGCAGCTGGTCACCGCATCGTGGCTGGTGGTCGTTTCACTAAGAGCCAAATCGTTACGGACGAGATGTTGCAAGAGTGGAAGCAGTACATGGAACTCGCTCCCCTTCACTCTGACGCTCACCTCAAAGGCTACGTTGCTGTAAAGGAAATGTTGCCCAACTTACCTCAAGTGTTCGTGTTCGACACAGCCTTCCACCAGACAATGCCTGCCAAGGCTTATATGTACGCTGTGCCTTACAAGTACTACGAAGAGAATAACATTCGTCGTTGGGGCGCTCATGGCACAAGCCACCGCTTTGTTACCGCTCGTGTATGCGAAGTGTTAGGCGTGAAGCCTGAAGACGTTCGCATCATTACTTGCCACATTGGTAATGGTGCTTCTGTATCAGCTGTTAAGTATGGTAAGTGTGTTGACACCTCAATGGGTCTCACTCCGTTGGAAGGTTTGATGATGGGTACACGTTCAGGTGATGTTGACCCTTCAGCCGTGCTCAGCATTATGAAGAAGGAAGGTCTTACTCCCGATCAGATGAGCGACTTGCTCAATAAGCAAAGTGGTGTGAAAGGCATCTCTGGCGTATCAAGCGACATTCGCGAGGTAGAAGCTGGCATTCGTGAAGGCAACGAGCGTTGCCAATTAGCTATGGATATGTATAGCTACCGCATCAAGAAGTACGTAGGTGCTTATGCAGCCGTAATGGGTGGTGTAGACATTGTCGTATTCACTGCAGGTGTAGGTGAACACCAATGGGACGTTCGTCAAGGTGCTGTTGAGGACCTTGAATTCATGGGTATTCAACTCGACAAGGAGAAGAACAAGAAGAACTTTGGTGAGGAAGAGATTATCTCAACTCCCGACAGCAAGGTAAAGGTTGTCGTTGTTCCTACTGACGAAGAGTTGCTCATTGCCAGCGATACGCTCGACTTGGTGAAGTAACTTTAATACTAACACACCTATACATCAATAAAAAAGGAGAATACAAGCAATTTGTATTCTCCTTTTTGCGTTTGGTGGAACTGACCTATAAATTGCAATTTGTCTTCCTAATTGGGGGGCGGGTTTGTAACCCGCGGCAGTAGCATGTTGTAGATATTCAAAGCTTCCTGCTGCTGCCGCGGGTTACAAACCCGCCCCCCAATTAGGAAGACAAATTGCAATTTATTTGTAATCAATGTTATCAATTCCAATCTATCAAAACGCCGTCTTTTGTAATACCACGTACACTCACGTCAATGCGTTGAGCTTCATGTGAATTAGAGAATAGAATAACAGTTGCATTGCCATTATTGTCGGTGGTAACGTTCGGTTTCCATAACAATGTACGACGATTGTCATTGTCGGTGGGTAAGTCGAACCTACGATAGTTGGGTGAATAGAAATTAACCTCTGGGGTAAATCCCTGTACATTTCTAAGTTCAATGCCCTTTTTCGAATTTTCACGAAAGCGAAAAGCATCTGGGTCGCTATATAAATAAATGGAATAAGCTGAATAAGAAAATCGCTTTTCGTTACCTGACAATGCATCGTCAACCTTGTTATCTATGACCATTGCTATAGATTTGTATTCGCTACAATCACCATAAATATAGCTATAGTCAACTCTTGTATTGTTTTCGTATAAAAAAATTTCATGACCATTTATAAAAAAACGTCCCATTATATTATTTGTATGCAAGGGATTAGGATTAAAAGCATCCATATTGCTTTTATTGGGAAAACTTGAACTCTCACTATTTCGAGATAAAGTATCAACCAAATTATCCATTTCAAGCACACCGTACTCATCATGTTGAATCCGATTATTGCTATATTGCATAAGATCTATTACTCGCATGCCCTCTTGTCTACCACAATCTTTGCTACGTTCTACCTCTCTAATAACATTGATATACTTCATAGCGTGTTTCATTCCAGCTTTTTCGCCACCTCCCCAAGTGTATTTGCTGCCTTGAAGTCCTTTGTATTTTCTTACACGCGCTACAACTTCTGCAGAATTTAAAGTAGAAAATACAGCTCGCTGCAAAGTATCTACCCATTCAAAAGTAGTATTCTCTTTAGGATTAGCTGTGAAATCATCAGTTGTAATGGGTTTTATCGGCAATGCCAAATCGGTATGCCAAAGTGGGCGTGGCTGAGGAGAAAACCAACGATCTATCATTAAACGCGTAAATGTGCGCTTACCCGTCTCTTGCTTCATCACAAACTTTACAATGTAATTGCCCTCAAAGTCAATATTCGACTCAAAAGCATACTCACCCTTGTTGTTTGTACGAGTTGCTCCCTCTATACTTTCGCCAATTACCTTATGATTTTGAAAACGATACCCATACATATTTAAGGTAGCATTAGCAAGCGGCTCATGCTTTTTGTTGTCTTTATAAATTTTTCCACGAAGTATCAGTTTGTTTTCAATAGGTTGCTTTAACTGAAAAGAATCTTTGCCACACATAACCTCGAACGTATTGGTGCGCCACCCTTGCACCAACATTAATAGGTCGAGCATACGTCTGTGTGCAGCATCATTCTTGACAAAGTATAGGTCAGGACGATGAATGTAGCCTTTTAATTCTGATGCAAGCAATAGATAGCCTTCAAAGCCACCATCGTTGATTGATACGAAGTTGCCTCCTTCGTCTCGTACCACAACAGACATGGTTGCTCCCTTAACCGAACGCCCCATAGCATCTACAGCACGCATTTGAAGAACGATAGGAGAAAATGGTCCATACCATTTTTGATTTTGTTTTACACTTAACTTTACGTAACGCGATTTTTCATCTTGCTTTATTGGCACCCAAAACAAACGTGTGGCAAGGCTATTGCCTAGTTCATCAAAAAGTTCGGCACGACAAACGCCACCTCTTAATGCTTTATGGGGTACGAGTATTTCTACACTTTCGTTATTGACTGTAAGTGTGTCGAAATAGCACACATTTTCACGATTAAACACAGCAAGCCCTAATAGTTTAGATGTCCCACGAAGACTATCTCCAACTGCTACTTGAATGAGTTCTCCTTCATCACTATAATCTGCATGTATTGCATAAGGGGCGACTTGTGTGGGCAATGCTATAGCTCCTACTTTTTTATCACCATTGTATATTTTCCGATTAGACGATAAACAAACGTGGCCGCCCATAAAATCGGAGGCTAAATCAAAAGTGCCCATACCATCATGTTCGGGCACAGAAGTCGCATAGATACGACCTTTATTATCGTATATTTTTAAAGTATCTTCTATTACAGCACCTTTTCCGTCGGTTAGTTTGTAGGCTATACGCTGATTGGCCCCTTTTACTCGCTTTCCACCCTCAGGGTAGAAATTTAGTAATGCACCTCTGTCATTTTTCATTACGTACGGACGCGGGTCGCCTAAGGTAACTTGGTCATGCGCCAAAGGTTCAGGAATGGATAATTGTACGATGTCTCGTAACTGCGTTTTGTCTACCTTTTTATTGGGATTGCTGGTTGAGAAAACAGGGATTATTCTTGAAAAACAAGCTTCAGTATTCCAATTAACCATTTCGCGCGTATACGCTCTAACTTCATAATAGCCAGCATATACTGGTAATTGTAACGAAAACATACCATTGGCAGTACCTAAGGAGTCTAATTTGTGAATGTTTTGTGTAATCATCTGCCCGTCAGCATTCAACAATTCAATGTAAAGAATTCGACTCAGATTGGTTGGTTTCAAAGAAGAAGCTCGTACAACGTAAGCCTTATACCAAATAGTGTCACCCATCAAATAGCCTAAATTGTCAAAATGTACATACACTTTTTCACGCGGAAAGTTATAATCAAACCGCGCGGCACGCTTAAATTGGCTAAACAATTGTTCTGTCTCTGACAGAACTTGTTGCGCTTTAAGACTACTTGTAGTCATTAACAAAATGACAATAAAAAGAATATGCTTGGCAAGTGCTTTCATAGGTGATTAGCTGACAACTTAACTATTTGAATTACACGTCGGGCAGGTTGCATCTTCGCTGGTACAATCTATCAAGTCTCCGCCGTAACTGCATTCTATACGATAGCTTTCATAGGGTGCATGAACGTATGTATAAAAAGATTCTACTTTAGCAGAATCTGGCTTGTATATATTTGCCGCAAAATTTGTTGCAGCATTAAAAGCCTTTTTTCTGTCAAAATCACGGAAATATTCGTAATCTATTACTTCATGTTTACAAGGCTCTTTTCGGTGCGTAACGCTATTTATATCATATGTATGTGTTTTATAATGCACTTCCACACGATATTCAATAAATGTACACATCATGTGTGTTGCGACTTTTACGTGATTATAGCCTAATGGCTTTGTAGTGGCACATGCTTCATGTCTATGTTTAGGAATGCCATAATTATGATAAGCATATCTAAAGTTCATAAACAATATAGCCATAATGGCTAATGAACCTATTATATACCTTACGTTTTTCATTAGTTTTTAATTTAAAATTAGTTAGTGGCAAAAGTACAAAGTTTTGCTTTGCTAAAGCAAATAAAATGTAGATTTTTCTGTGATAATAGGCGTATAGGTCAAATTGCAGGATGAAATCACATTCTGGAAATTAGGTACTATAGTGGCAAAATTAAGTTCGCTAACGAGAGTAAAATGAAATTAGTCCTCGTTAGCGTAAAAACTACTCGTCGTTAGTGTTAATATTAGTCGCCGAGAGTTGATTTTCATGTCTTATTATGCTTAGTTTTTGTTTAGACTGCTCCAAAATGTTCCCATTACAAGTATAGGAAGTATGGTTGAAAATGTCAATATTCATTACCTCTTAGGGCCTTTATTCCGGCTCAAATGCTATAGGAATCCCCTTCTTATCTAAATCCGGAACATAATGAAGTCGTCTGAACTTTTATGAAATTCAAGATTTGCCTTTATTTTTGAGGCGTTTTTGGCCCTTGAAGAGGGAGTGTAGCGAGCTACACGACCGATGAAAGGGCAAAAAACGGCCAAAAAGAAAGGTGAAGATTGAATTTAGAAGAGATAAAACTCCAAATCAAATCTTCGTCAGAAAAGTATAGACGACTTCAATATCCCAAGGGCGATATTTTAGAACCCCAGATCATTACAATCTTGTTAGTGTTTTTTGTTCCCTCCCCCGATTAGTTCCAATCAATCAATACCCCCTCTTTGGTGATGCCACGCACGCTGATGTCGAGTGTAGAAGTTTCACGAGAGTTGGTGAAGAATATTAGGTTGGCTTTACCCTCGTGGTCGGTTGTGACATTCGGAGCCCAAAGTAACGTGCGGCGCATGTCTTTGTCAGAGGGGAGATCAAACTTGCGATAGTTGGGCGAATAAAACTTTACCTTGGGCGTGAAGCCTACGATGTGGCGATATTCAACCCCCTTGCGGCTACGCGAACGATATTCCTCTGGCAACGTGTAGATGTAGATAGAGTAGAAGGTGTCGGCAGTGCGTACCTCCTTGCCAGTAATGTTGTCAACTCCCTTGTTGTCGCGCACGACGGAAATGGATTTCACTTCACTACAAAATAAGTCGGGTATGCCAGGCTCATTGTCAATGTATGTGTTAATCTTGCGGCCGCGATATTCGAAGTCGTGCTCCGTATGGTCGCGCAAGTTTTGTTCGAATTGAGAGGGCTTGTCAGTGTTATCATCTTTTCCCTTTTCGGCATTGTCAAAGATGTTGTCAATCAATCGCACTCCCTGATCGACATCAGAGTAGCGGCTATACTCGAACTTATCGCTTTCAAGCATGCGAAATACCTCCAAAACTTCCAATTTAGAGCCTGCGCCATAGTCCTTAAGTCGCTCGTATTCTTTCTGAATGTCGTAATACTTAGTCGTGTGGCGCATTCCGTTCTGTTCGCCACCGCCCCAAGTGTAGCGATTGCCCGTGAAGCCGTGGTAACGCTTAACGTGAGTCACCACCTCAGCTTGATGAAGCGTGGTGTACATCGTCTTTTGTATGGTATCTTTCCATTCAAAGGTGCGGCTATCGCGAGGGTTAGCGTTATGGAGTTGTCGCGCCTGATTATCTGCTCCGTTGTAGAGTGTCAGATTGAGTTCGGGAGCATAGAAAGGGCGGGGTAGGGGCGAAAACCAGCGGTCGAGCGTCAGTCGGCTCCACGTCTTTTGGTCCTTATCCCCCGCGCGCATGGTAAATTGTGCCAAGTATTCCCCTTCGTAGTTGACATTTGATTCGAAAGCAAATCGTCCTACGCTATCCGTGTGCGTATGTGCCTCCAATGTGCCAGGCATTGGTTTGCCGTTTTCAAATTGGTAAGCATGCATATTGAGATTGACGTTAGAAAGTGGAGTTAGCTTGTCGTTGTCCTTATAGATAGTGCCACGCAGAATGAGTTTTTCCTCAATCGGTTGTTTATGTACAAACTCCTTTGTGCCACACATCACGTCAAATGAGTTGGCACTCCAACCCTGTACGAGCAGTAATAGGTCAAGCATGCGGCGGTGGGCTGCATCGTTGCACTCAAAGTAGAGGTCAGGTCGGTGAATGTACCCCTTAACCTCAGAAGCCAATAACATGTATCCCTCAATACCTCCATCGCGATTGGATAGAATATTCCCCGACTCATCGCGCACCGACACAGAGAGTGAACTCCCTTGTATAGGTTGGCCTTGTGCCGTCGTGGCTTGGATTGCAACGACGGCGGGTGAGAATGGTTGGTATTCATATTCATTTTGCTTCACGTCAATGTGTGCAAAGCGTGTACTATCCGTCTTCTCAAATGGTACCCAAAAGAGACGTGTTGCAAGGCTAATGCCATCCGTATTGAAGAGTTCCAAACGATTGACACCGCCACGCAATCCTTTGCGTGGAATAAAGAGTTCTTCGGGTGCAGCGTTGACGGTAATGGTGTCGAAATAACACACGTTTTCTCTATTAAATATTGCCACCCCTAACAGATTTCCCTCTGGAGCTTGGCTCCCCTTGCTGATTTGTACCGCCAGTCCATCCGTCTGTTCAGAGGCAAAGAGAGCGTAAAACCCTTTACATTCGGGCAAGTTATTTTGTCTTTTACGCACCTTTCGCGAGATAGCGTCAGATTGGAGCGTCACATACCCCCCATTGCCAAAGTCTGCAGACAATATGAAGTCGCCCATCCCATCGTGCTCACACTGCGCAGTGGCATAGAGCGTGCCGTCTTGTCGGTAGATTTGTAGCGTATCATAGACTGGCAGTCCGCGACCATCGGTTAACTTGAAAGCAATGCGTTGCGCGGCACCTTCAATTCGTTCTCCACCCTCAGGGAAGAAGTCTATCATGCGATCAGAATTCTTTTTGAGATGGTAAGGACGTGGGCTACCCAATGACCCTGCATTCTCATCTGTCGGTTGTGGTATAGAAAGCTGCGTGATATCTTTTGAGAGCGTTTTCTCCATTTTGCGTTGCGGGTTGCTCCCTGTGAATACAGGAATAACGCGTGAAAAACAAGCCTCTGTACCCCAGTTGACCATCTCACGTGTGTAGGCTCTTACTTCGTGATAACCTGCGTGAATGGGAAGTTGTAGTGAAATGGCGCCATTAGCTGTGCCCAGACTGTCGAGTTGAAGCGTTTGTTGCACCAATTGTTGCCCGTCATCGCTAAGCAATTCCACATAGAGCACGCGGCTTAAGTTGGTGGTGCTGAGCGATGAAGCTCGCACAACATAGGCTTTGTACCAAATGGTGTCGCCTTCGAAGTAGGCAGAGTTGTCGAGGTGAACGTAAACCTTCTCACGTGGGTAGCGATAATCAAAGCGTGATGCTGCCTTGAATTTATCAAAAAGTTGTTCTGCCTGACTTGTTTGTGCCTGTGTTTTGGTACAACCAAACAGTATAGTTAATACGATTAGTAGAAAGGTGTGTTTGTGCATATCGCATGGTTTTATAAATATTTAGAGAGTTATGAGGTTGTTTTTTAACCCTCTTAACCCTCTTAACCCTCTAATAACCAACCCTTTATAAGTATTTTTTTAAGAATGCCTCCATGGCGCGATAGAAGTCGAAGCGGTTTTCTTGGTTGTGAAAGCCGTGGCCTTCATTGTCCTTTACCATGTATTCAACTTCGATGCCACGTTCTTTCAGAGCAGCTACCATTTGGTCGCTTTCGGCTTTGTTGACACGAGGATCGTTAGCACCTTGGGCAATAAACAGAGGAACGCGTATTTTGTCAGCATGTAGGGCAGGGGAAGTGGCAGCTAATTGCTCAGCATCCTTTTCGGGGTCGCCTACCTGTTCGTACATCATTTCGAGCATGGGACGCCAGTAGGGCGGAATCGTCTTCATAAAGGTAAAGAGATTGCTCACACCAACGTAGTCAATGCCACAAGCATATACGTCAGGGGTTAACGTTAGGCCTGCTAAAACAGCATAGCCTCCATAGCTACCGCCATAAATGGCAACGCGGTCTTTGTCGGCAATACCTTGTTCAATTAACCAATTAACGCCGTCGGTAATGTCGTCTTGCATCTTTAGTCCCCATTGCTTGTAGCTGGCTTCTAAGAACGAACGACCATAGCCCGTTGAACCTCTAAAGTTCATTTGAAATACGGCGTAACCTCTGTTGGCTAAGAATTGCACCTCTGATGAATAGCCCCAGCAGTCGCGTGCCCACGGGCCACCATGAGGATTGATTACTACGGGGAGCTGATGAGCTTCGTTGAGCGAAAGTCCGTTAGGTAATGTTAGATATGCTTCAATGGTGAGTCCGTCACGTGAAGCGTACTTAACAGCGTGCATCTCGTTCATGTCCTCAGCCTTTATCCACGGAGCTAATTCAGCCATGGGTGTTGCCTCGTCTGTTTGTGCGTCATAGAACCAATAGGCACCGCGTGTGCGGTCACCGCCAACATATATCAGGTAATGCTCTTCAGCCTTATCAGTGTCGGCTATGCCATAGCGTTGGTTAGGAAAGTGAGCTTTGATGCGAGCACGCAGCGCCTCTTCATCTGCGTCGAAATAGTGGCGAATGGGTTCTTTGTGCCCTGTGCAGTAAACGCTCAGTAGCTTCTTACGCTTGCGTGAGTAGCTAATGCTCGAAATGTCGTATTGGTCGTTTTCGTAAAGTAACTCCAACTCTTGACAGTTGGCAGGGTTCATGCGTACCAATACCGTCTTGTCGCGTCCAAGATTGGTGGCGGCATAGACCTCTTTATTGTCAGGTGTAAACTCCATGAAGCTAACCACATCGCGGAAGTTGGTGGTTAATACTGCGCGGAAAGGCTCGTCTTCAGTGTCGCGATAAAGCACCTGCGTGTTAATGCCGTCAACAATGGCTGTTGCTACACGCAACTTCCCTTCGTGGTCGGTCATCCAACCTTGAATGTTGCCAGGGTTTTCGGCTAATAAGGTGAGTTCTCCTGTCTTGAGGTTAAGTCGATAAGGGTCGAATACCTCTGGATTGCGGCGGTTCATACCTATCAGTACGAAGTCATCTTGCTCTTCAAGGTCGTCAATCAGGCTGGTTCTGACTCCTTTAAAGGCTGTATAGGCCCGTTCGTCAGATCCGTCACGTAGTACACCATAGAGTTGGTAGTTCTCGTCACCAGCAGTGTCTTTCATGTAAAGCAAACGCTCATTGTCGGCCCACATATAGCCAGCTACGCTACGTTCAGTTTCGTGCGTAATGCGTAGTGCTTGTTCGTCGGTTTTGCCGATGGCGCGTACAAAAACGTTCAGACGGTCTTCATAAGGAGCCATGTAAGATATGTACTTGCCGTCGGGCGAAAGTTGGTAACCTGTTCGCTCAGAATTGCGAAAAAAGTCTTCAAGTGGAAGGAAGGGTTTCATGAATTTATGGTATGTTTTATTTGCAAATTTACAGTTTTTACACATACTTTCGTACCTTTGCAGAAAACAATCACTTAAAAACGTATATACATATAATGCATACACTTGTATTGGTAACAACAGAGTTTGCAGCCGTTGCACACTTAATGATGAGCTTGGTAATGTTTTACTTAGCGCGTCGCAGTGTGCAGTTTCTGTCGCAGGCTTGGATTATGTTGCTTATCTGTTTGATGTATTGTGGCGCTTTGTTTTTTATAGCTACGCATGGGGTAGTGCCGCAGTTGGGCATATTACATCCCGTGTTGCTCATCTATTTATTGGCTTGCTCTTATTTGCAGAGTATTTATCCCTTAGGGCTTTGTATGCCAGGCTATTTGCAGTGGGGACGTATGTGGGGTTATGCTGTACCAGCGCTTGTTCTTATCTTTATATATGGAGTGGGGGCTGCGGTAGGCAGCAACATGGCCAATGTCTATACTTTCGATGATATTGTTCACTTTTTCCTATCGGGCGATGTGGTGTTACGCATCATCTGTTTGTTGCTATCGGGCTATTACATTTGTAATATATTCCGTCTTCCACATCGTTTGGTGCGTAGTATGCAATTGCCGAGTGACTTGATAGCCTATGGTGCGTTGTTAGGATTTGTAAGCTTGTTCTTTGTCTTTATTACGATAAAGTTTAATTGGACATTAGTATGCATTTACATGTTCCTCTTTACGTTGGTCAATATGTTCTTGTTTTTCCGCATATTGCGCCCTACGGTGTCGGCTATGTCATATCCAAGTTTTCGCCAGGTAGAGAAACCCCCAACGAAAGAGGAGATTACGCAGTCAGAGGCCGACGACTTCAATGAGGCCAACCTTCACCGTTTTGAAGTAATGGAGTATGTTATGCAACACGAGAAACCCTATATCGATGTAGCCTTCAATCGCGAACGCTTGTGCCGTCTGGCGGGTTTTAATCGGCACATGGTATTGCAGAGTTTGCGTTCACAAGGGTATAACGACATACACGAATACATTATGCGCTATCGAGTGGCCGAGGTAAAGGCACGCATAGAGCGTGGTGAAATAACAGACATAAAGCAAGTAATTGACGTAGGTTTCCGTTCCACCACCACCGCTACTTCCTCTTTCGAACGCTACGAAGGCGTCGACTTGGCAGAGTTTATTGAAAATACGAATGATAGCCGAGCAGCGATGAAATAATGTATTTTTTCTTAAAAAAGTAGCATAATAAAAGGGCAGACTTTTGATCTGCCCTTTTATTGTTTTTTAGATAAGCTGCAATTTGACAAACAGTCCACGAACAAACCTAACGGCCTCACCCCTCCCCCCTCTCCTTGAGGAGAGGGGGGAGGGGTGAGGCCCCAATTGCAGTTTATCTAAAAATATGATTTACTTTACTCTTCCACCTCATTGTTAGGGTCTTCAGAACCTTCGCTGAGTAGGTCTGTACCCCAGTGAGTTGAGGCTAAGCGCTTTTCGCGATCAACGACTTCTTTGGCCTTCTTGGCGTAGATAATCATGCGCAAAGATTGTGAGTAAGAAATGTAGTTCCACAACCAGTTGAAGAGCACAATCATCTTGTTACGTACGCCTAAGATAGAACGCAAGTGAACAACGAGCCACAATACCCATGCCAAGAAACCACCAAACTTCATGCTGCTAAACTCTGCTACGGCGCGGTTGCGACCTACAGTGGCCATGGTGCCGAGGTTTTTGTAGTGGAAGGGCTTCATTTCTTTGCCTGCTGCCAATCGCTTGAGGTTCTTGGCCAAGTTGTTGCCTTGTTGAATGGCTACTTGGGCTAACTGTGGGTGTCCGCCGGGCCATTTATCGTCACCGTCGGGCATGATGCACTGGTCGCCAATGCAGAATACGTTATCTAATCCTTGCACTTGGTTATAAGCGTCGACTACAATGCGATGACCACGACCTAAATGTGAAGGGTCGAGGTTGCCAACAGGCTGTGCTGCCACACCGCTCACCCAAATGAACGTACGAGTGGCAATGCTGCTACCATCTTTCAGCATGACATTGTGGTTCTTATAGTCGGTTACCATTTTATTGAGCAATACGTTTACGCCCATGGTGCGTAAGTACTTCTCAACCTTTTGGCTTGATTCATTGCTCATGGCAGCTAATAAGCGTGGCCCGGCCTCTATCAAGTAGATGTTCATCAATGAAGTAGGGAGGTCGGGATAGTCTTTGGGCAATACGAAGTTCTTCATTTCGCTCAGTGCACCAGCAATCTCAACGCCCGTAGCACCACCACCCACGATTACAACGTTGAGTAGCTCTTGACGCTCTTTGTCGGTAGCGCAAGTTAAGGCACGCTCAAAGTTGTCGAGTAGGGCGTTGCGCAGTCCCATGGCCTCGCTCACATTCTTCATTGGCATGGCTTGTTCAGCTACGTTTTTATTGCCAAAGAAGTTGGTCGTAGCACCAGCTGCCAAAACTAAGTAGTCATAGCTTACCTTACCAATTGACGTCTGAATAATTTTATGTTCGGGAAAGATAGAGCGCACTTCAGCCATGCGATAGTAGAAGTCGTTGCGCTTTTGGAAAATCTTACGGAAAGGAAAAGATATAGAGCTTGGTTCGATACCTGCTGAAGCAATTTGATAAATCAGTGGTGGAAATTGATGATAGTTGTTGCGATCAACCAAAACAACCTGATAGTTGCTTTTGCGCAATTTGTTTGCCAACTTAAGGCCGCCAAAACCACCGCCTACTATTACCACTCTCTTCTTGTCGGTTTTAGGAACGTTAAAGCTCATATTTGTTAGTCGTATTCTGTGTTAGATAATTATGTATTAGGAGGGCTTAAAACACAATATTTAGCCAATTCCCTCTTTTGCAAAGTTACAATCATTATGTTATATTTCGTAGTAAATGGCCATAAAAGATATACGAAATGTATTTTTTTGTTTTTTTAGTTTATACTATGTTATACTGATGTTACAAAAAAGTGACAAGGTTAGGATTGTGTTTGATTTAGCATTCGTGAAAAGTGTATGTGATGGCCTCGTATCTTTAACAAACTAACGGCCTCACTCTCTTATCAAGGGTGAGGCCGTTAATTATATGGAGAAAAAGATGAGTTATGCCAAGTAGTCGGTTACGTTCTTCTCAATACGAGCAAGTACATCGCCAGAAGTCTCGGGCGTGAACTTTTCGCCTGTAATGTGTTCGTAAAGTTCGATGTAACGTGCAGAAATGCTATTAACAATTTCGTCGGTCATTTCGGGCACTTGTTGACCTTCTTTACCTTGGAAGCCGTTGTCCATCAACCATTCGCGAACAAATTCCTTTGAAAGTTGCTTTTGAGGTTCACCTTTAGCAAAGCGCTCTTCATATCCTTCAGAGTAGAAGTAGCGTGAAGAGTCTGGCGTGTGGATTTCGTCCATCAAGTAGATGGTGCCATTGTGCTTACCAAATTCGTATTTCGTGTCGACAAGGATTAAACCGCGTTGAGCAGCAATCTCAGTACCACGTTCGAAGAGGGCAAGTGTATACTTCTCAAGTACGGCATACTCCTCAGGAGTAGCTAAACCACGTGCCAAAATCTCTTCTTTTGAAATGTCGGCATCATGCTCACCAATTTCGGCCTTTGTTGTAGGAGTGATGATAGGAGTGGGGAACTTTTGGTTCTCTTTCATACCCTCAGGCAACTTCACACCACAAATCTCGCGTACACCGCTTTTGTAAGCACGCCATGCACTACCGCAAAGGTAGCCACGTACAATCATCTCGACGGGGAAGCCCTCACACATAACGCCTACCGTGACCATAGGGTCGGGGGTGGCCAACTTCCAGTTGGGGCAGATGTCGGTAGTTGCGTCCAAGAATTTGGCGGCAATTTGGTTGAGCACTTGTCCCTTGAAAGGAATGCCTTTGGGCAGGATAACATCGAATGCTGAGATACGGTCGGTTGCTACCATGGCCAAACGGTCGCCAAGGTTATAAACGTCACGTACTTTACCATGATAAACACTCTGCTGTCCAGGAAAATGGAAATCGGTTTTTGTTAATGCTGACATTTTGTTTTATGTATTTTGTTGCAGCAAAGCACTTTTAGTAGTTGTGTCTTGCTGGAGTTTTTATATGCTTAATAAGCGGCAAGGCAAGTCTACCAATAATAGCTCACTTTACATAAAGCTTTACTGGCAGACTTGCCTTGTTCGTATTTCGTTATGGTTGTTCGCTATTCGTTGCTGCAGCTTTAGCTTGTTCGCGTAACTGCTTTCTACGTTCGTCATCGCGATTGTAGGCTTCCACTATTTTCGTAACCAACTTATGGCGAATAATGTCCTTTTGATTCATTTCGATGAAAGCAATGCCTTCTACGTTGTGTAGAATACGTTGTGCCTCTACCAATCCACTCTTTTGCGAAGCAGGTAGGTCAATTTGCGTACGGTCACCCGTAACAATCATTTTAGTGTTCCATCCCATACGGGTTAAGAACATTTTTATTTGAGCCGTTGTAGTGTTTTGTGCTTCGTCGAGAATGACCACTGCATCGTTCAATGTGCGTCCGCGCATGAAAGCAAGAGGCGCTATTTGAATCACGTTTGTGTCCATATACTCTTGCAACTTGGCAGCAGGAATCATCTCTTGCAGTGCATCATAAAGAGGCTGCAAGTAAGGGTCAATCTTGTCTTTCATGTCGCCAGGTAGAAAGCCTAACTTCTCACCTGCTTCAACGGCAGGACGACTCAAGATGATTTTCTTTACACTTTTGCTTTTCAAGGCACGTACCGCTAAGGCGATAGCTGTATAGGTCTTGCCTGATCCTGCTGGGCCTATGGCGAATATCATGTCACACTTGTCGTAAGCTTCTACCAACTTACGTTGATTGGCTGAACGAGGGGTGATGGGCTTGCCGCCTGTGCTATATACAATGACGTCTTGTGCCGTTTCGCTTTGCGTAATGTGTCCTTTAATTACGTTGAGAATGTCCTCTTCTGATAGATTGTTAAACTTGGCACAATGGTGCTCTAATTTCGTAAAAATATCTTCGAAATTAGCCATTTCTTCCTCATCGCCCATTACGCGCACCACGTTGTCGCGAGCCATAATGCGCAATTTAGGACATAAGGCACGCAACATTTTTATGTTTACGTTGTTAACTCCGTAGAAGATTACGGGGTCGGCTTCTTCGAGTATGAAATGCTTTTCAATCATTGAGTTGACCAAGATGAGGTGCTATCAGGAGCACATCGAAATGTTGTTTAGTTTTATTTACGTGCAAAATTAAAAAATCCGATTGAAATGCACTAACTTTGTGTGCGCTATTTAGCAAAATCCTTACGACAAAAGAGCATATTTATTACGAATGAAACAATTATACCAACCTCGACGTATTCACTTTCTAACCGCTTTCGTATTGATAGTCATAGCATTAGCTATTACGAAATGTGTTAATCCACAGTTGGCTCTTCCCCGACTTCTTAGTGAGAATGACTCGATAAAGAACGAACCCAAACATGTGCCCGATAGCATAGAGTTGCAAGCGAAGCGGGTTGACGGTATCTTTTTAAAGGAGCGAAATCGACTAACGTTGTTAAAAAAAGACGGATCACCAGTTAAGAATCGCGTAACAAGTGTGCCACGTTTTGAAACGTCTTTTCCCGACTTGAATGATGTGCAGTTGGCTACGGCAAGTCGTTTAGGCATTCCGATGATAGAAAATCGTGATGAGGCGCATCATCGTATGAAAGATTTGGTGTATATCGCTGATAATCCGTTTTATACTGTTCAACGCTTACACCAATCTATTCCCTATCTCGTGCCTCGTGCTGCAACGCTTCTTAATCAAATCGCTCGAGCTTTTAATGACTCTTTAGCCACAAAGGGCTATCCCCCTCATAAGTTACTTATCACCTCTGTATTACGTACCAAAGCTGATGTACAGAAATTGCGGGGCTTTAACTCCAATGCTTCCGAAAATTCGTGTCATCAATATGGTACTACTTTCGATATTTCGTACAATCGCTTTCTCGAAATCGAACCTGACGGCAAGAGCAACATTCGTTGGGTAACAGTCTATAAGTCCATTTTGGCTGAAGTCTTAAACGACATGCGTGAGATGGGAGCCTGTTACGTAAAATATGAAGTAAACCAATCGTGCTTTCATGTAACGGCAAGGTAATAGTTTGTGACAAAGATAGTGCAAACCGAATGCAAAAAGCCAAGCTTGCTTGAGATTTTTGCTGAGGTGCAGCCTATCTTATAC
>ENA-UEQW01000061-UEQW01000061.1-human-gut-metagenome-genome-assembly--contig:-NODE-61-length-93476-cov-34.764248_pt1 | contig 93476 bp, 75 predicted proteins | sample MGYA00242947_ERZ507947 | MGnify/ENA primary metagenome ERZ507947 (study PRJEB26167, sample SAMN06115421) | human gut metagenome | host: Homo sapiens | place: China:Guizhou | collected 2015-03-17... | reverse complement strand
TCTCGGAGGCGCCTCAAATAAATATTCAGTCTGCAACCTGTCCGCTTCCATACGTGTAAGTTAATCGCCATAAATTATACGCCGCAAGCAGAAACCGCGAACGTCAGCTATTTATCATACCATCTCCATACTCCTTGCGGCGTTTCCCACTACCAGGAAGTTGCCAGAAGATCTGGCGTGTTTCCTTTACTTTTGTAAAATCGCCTTGCCGAAACAACATTACCTGCGATCATAAGCACATTGGCGTTCCCGTTATGGCGGTAAAAAATTCTGCGTTGAATGCTGGAGGGATTCACCTGTGCATCAAGTACATTGTTGAATCCATACGCGATTGAGCCGGAGAGAGGTTCTCCGTACTCGGCAATCTCAATGACGGAGGTGGGATTCTTGATTCTTGTCACCTTCTTTGGCGCGGGTGCGCCGGAAGCATCGGGATCCACGGCGTTGAAGCTGGAATCGTAATTCATGATGTAGCCATTTTTTCGATTGGGATTGAGAACCGTATCGGAAGGACAGCCGTTAAAGTACTGCCGTGCCTGCCAGAGAGAAGTTGCCGCTGTCGGAGCGCTCTCATGTCCGACATGTGGGAAAACACTCTTGACCAGCCAGCTTCCCGGATCATACCAGAGACTGTTATCTTCTCCCCTCATCAAATACGGAACCGTGAAATCGTCAAATGTCCCTTGGCACAGGGCGGATGCGTGCCCCCATGTCTTTAAATTATTGGTACAACTCACGGCACGCGCCCTCTCTCTGGCCGAGTTCAGTGCGGGAAGGAGAAGGCCCGCCAGAATTGCAATGATCGCAATCACAATAAGGAGTTCTATTAAGGTAAATGGAAAGCGTTCTTCTGAAATCTTTGACAGAACAATGTTTCTCCCGGCACGGCGGCAAAATTGACGCCCATTCGTCTTTTTCAATTCGATCACGGCCATCGTATCATTTCTCCTTTCCGGGGTCATCCTCTTCTCGGAGGCGCCTCAAATAAATATTCAGTCTGCAACCTGTCCGCTTCCATACGTGTAAGTTAATCGCCATAAATTATACGCCGCAGGCAGAAACCGCGAACGTCAGCTATTTATCATACCATCTCCCTGGGTTTCCATTCAGAAATAGACGCTGAAAAAATGGACGTCGTCGAGAATCGCATTCCCGGCGGACGCGTAGTCGCACACCCGGGTGGTGAAGGAGCCGAAGTCCGCCTCGAACACACAGTGCGCCTCCTTCGAGGCAATCCGCCGCAGCCGGCAGTCGAAACCTGGCTCCAGCGCCGGACCGAACATCTCCGCTTCCGTATTGCCGATGAATTTGCTCCGCGCCAGCAGCAGCGGTCCGTACACCAGCGTACTGCCTGGTTCGGTGCGGAACATTCCTTTCATCGCCGGTTCGCTCCAGCGTATTTCATACCATTCGTCCGTCTCCGCCGGCGGCAGGTGGCGGCGGATCTCCAGTTTCCGGCCGAACCGAAGTCGGATTTCGGAGCGGCCCGCCGGAATTTTTTCCTCGATCCACTCGCCCGAGACTTCGCGCCGGACGCCGCTGCTCTCGATCTCTGCCGAGGTCGCCCAGCCGGGAATCCGCAGGCAGAGCGGCACATCGGCCGCGCCGGAGAGCTCCAGCGTCAGGAGCACCTCCCCCCGCCCCGCGTAATCCCCGGTGAGCGTGAACGAAAGCTCTCCGCCGCCCGGAAGCGGGAACCTCCCCTCCGACTCGACGTAGAGATTGATCGAAACCGCGCCGCCATGCAGCGTCACCGCCGCCTGAACCGCGTTCAGAAAGCCGCGCGGCATGTTGTTCACACAGCAGTGGTTGCGCCTCATTTCCGCCTGTTCGAAAACGATCAGGTGCCGCCCGTGACTGCGGACACCGCGCGCCCCCCAGCTCCCCTCCCGGCAGGCGGCGGCGAGGAAGGGGTTGAGAAACGCCAGCTCGAAGTCATCCAGATAGCGCTTCTTTCCAGTCTCGACGAAGAGCTCATAGCAGAGCCGCATCCAGTGGAGCACGTCGCACGGCTCCGAGATCGCGTTGAGCTGCGCCCCCGCGTGGCGGAAGATGTCGTTGAAGCCGACACTGAAGAGCAGATTGTACTCCCCCCGGTGCAGCAACGTGTGAAACGCCTCCGCCGCGGCGAGCAGTTCCCGGTCCCCGGTCTCCCGGTAGAGTTCGATCAATCCATCGAAGCAGGAGAGCATCTCGTACACCTTCGCCCACTCCTTCGGCTCCGGATACCACTCGTGCACCGGGCGGCCGGAGAGGGCGTTGGCGATCAGATTCGGCGCGAGATTGTCGGGGCGCTTCCAGTCGGCGGCGATCTCCTTCGCGAAGTCGAGGAACTCCCCGTTTCCGGTGGTGCGGTAGAGCAGCACCATCGGCTTCAAAATCGAACCGCTCGGAATTCCGGCGAAGGTTCCGGTGGACCCGAGCCGGATGTGGTGTTCCCGCAGAGAGTGGATGAGGTGCGCGGCCAGCCGTTCGGCTCCGGCGAGAATCTCCGGGTCCCCCAGCAGTCGCCACGCCTCGAGCAATCCCCAGAGCGTGTATTTGCGGCACCAGATGTTCCAGTTCCAGTTGCAGGGCCAGCCGAGCACCGGTTCGGTCCGGGCCGGGTCGGCGGCGAAGACGTTCATCGGGTCGCGGTAGGTGCCGAGGTAGCCGGAAGGCTCCTGCAACACGAGCAGCCGGTGCACGCCCCGTCGGATAAATTCGCGCAGTTCATCGTCGCCGTAATACTCCGCAGTGCGCACCGCTCCGATGATCCACTTGCCCCAGAACTCCCCCTGCCAGATGCCGTGAACTCCGGAGGCGTCGTCGAGCTTGTTGCGGAAAGCGTCCTCCGCCTCCTGATAGGCCAGGCGCCCCTCTTCCGAACGGAGGCGGCGGTTCAGAAACCGGTCCATCTGCGCACCGACGCGCCCTTTGAATCGAATCGTTCCCGGTCGCGGCGATGTGGCGGTCGAATGAGAAAACTGTAACATTATTTTTTATCCATCGGGTTGTTTTCTTTTATTTCTTTACTATATTATACCTGAAATTATCCATAAAAAAAATGGTGAAATATCCAAAAAACCTTTGATTTTGTCTAAATATGCTGAAGGAACTCTATCCGATATCAGAAGACGACCTCGTCTCGGGACAGACTGTCTGCACACCGGGATACCGCTCCTGGTATCAGAGATTCATTGCGCCGTGGGGAATAATTTTTGTCCACTCCGGCCGCGGCACACTCTCCTGTGAAGGCAAGGCATTCTCTCCGGAACAGGGGACGCTCATTCTGCTGACGCCCGGCTTCTGCCACCGGTTTGTGCCGGAGCCGGGCTGGGAACTGCTCTGGTTTCACTTCTTCGCCCGTCCGCATGTGGCGGATGCACTGCAGTGGCCGCAGACGATCCCCGGAGCCGGCGCCGTCCGGTTTTCCGGCGAAGAGGAGACGACGATCGGGAACACACTGCGGGAAGTCCACCAGCTGGAACGGCTTCGCCCTCCGGGCTGGAATCCGCTGGCAATGCTGCTGCTTGAAAGCGTGCTGGTGCGCGGCTTCAACCGGATTCAGGCGGTCCGGGCGGAGCCGGATTCCGCCATCCGCCTCGCGCAGGAGCTGCTGCTCAACAGCAGCGACAGCGTGGACCGCATCGCCGCCCGCTGCGGCCTGTCGCGCGCGGCGCTCTTCGCAAAATTTCGGAAGGAGACCGGAATTTCTCCGCGTCAGTACCGCGAGTGCGCCATGCTTCGCCGCGCCGCGCGGCTGCTCGAACAATCCGGCCTCCCGGTCAGCGAGATCGCCGAACAATCCGGCATGCCCGATCCCTACTACTTTTCCACGCGCTTCCGCAAATTCTTCGGCCTTTCGCCGCGGGAGTACCGCCGCCGGGCGGCCGGGTCCCGGGTGGAGGAGTCGTAATTTCCGCGGAAAGGTGTCTCTTTTCCCCGCCGTCGGGCTTGAAAAAAACACACTCCCATGGTATTGTCTGCAACCATCTGGAACTTCAGGAAGAAATCATGTACAACAGCATCATCTGCCGCTATCACGAAATCGCGACCAAAGGCAACAACCGCAATATGTTCGAACGCTGCCTGGTCGATAACATCGCCCATCTGCTCCGGGAGGTCGGCGTCTGCCGGGTTCACCGGGTCCGGGGGAGAATCTGGGTGAACCGCGTCGACGGAGGAGCCTTTTCCTCCTCTGAAATGGAGGCGATTCTGCCGCAGCTGGCGAAGGCGTTCGGGCTGGAGTCCTTCTCTCCGGCGGTACGGCTCCCGGTCGAGATGGATGCCATCCGCGAAGCCGCCGTCGCCATGGCGCCCGAAGTGCTCGGCGCGGCGATGGAGAAGCGGGACAACGTGACCTTCCGCGTGCGGGCCCGCCGGAGCAACAAACGCTTCCCCCTCCGCTCGCAGGAGATTGAAATCGATCTGGTCAGCGCCATCGCCGAACGGCTCGGAGAACGGCGCTTCAAACTCGACCTCGACCATGCGGAAATCACCCTCGGCTGCGAGGTGCGCGACGAGTTCGCGGCACTCTTCTGGACCTCCCTGCCGGGCCCCGGAGGCCTGCCGGTCGAGAGCAATCCGCGGGTGCTGACACTGCTCTCCGGCGGCATCGACTCCCCGGTGGCCGCGTGGATGGTCATGAAACGCGGCTGCCCGACCGATTACATCACCTTTCACAGCTCGCCCTACACGCCGCCGGAAACCGAGGAGAAGGTGCGCCGCCTCGCCCGCCACCTCAACGAGTGGCAGATCCGGGGGAAACTTCATCTGTGCAACCTCGCGCCGCTGCAGAAACTGATCCGCGACTGCTGCAACGAGCGGATGCGCACCGTCCTCTACCGCCGCGCCATGCTGCGCATCGCCGAACAGGTCGCACTGCGCAGCGACTGCCGCGCGCTGGTCACCGGCGAAGCGGTCGGTCAGGTGGCGAGCCAGACCATCAACAACATGAACACCATCAACCGCGCGGTCGACATGCTGGTGCTCCGCCCGCTGGTCGGCGCGGACAAGAACGAATCGATCCGGATTGCGGAAGCGATCGGCACGATGGAGCTCTCCTGCATTCCGGCGCCGGACAGCTGCACGGTCTTCGCCCCCTCCAGCCCGGCGACCTCGGTTCCGCTGGAACTGGCCGAGGCCGAGGAGCGGAAAATTCCCGAATATTCCGCGGTAATCGAGAAAATCATTGCAGATATCGTCACCGAGGCTTGACATTTTCCGGAAACGGCGTTAACTTTCAGAAACGAATATTTTTGCGGAGCCGCCGACAGCAGTTGTTCCTCCGAGGCGGCGCCGCTTTACAAGAAAACGGTTCAACAGGGGGTGGATTTTGGCCAGAGATACCGAATACGTTCTCGGGTTGCTTCAGGAGTACGGCATGGTCACTCCGGAGCAGGTTGCCCAGGCCCGGCAGGAGGCCGCCGACAGCGAGGAGTTCGTCGACGCGGTCGACATTCTCAAGAAGAAGGGCATCGTTCAGGAGCAGGAGCTGCTCGCCATGCTCGCACAGCAGTACGGCATGGAATTGCTCGACCTCAGCCATTACGATATTCCGCAGGAGGTGATCGACTCCATGAGCGGCGACATCGCGCTCCACTACCGGGTGGTGCCGGTGATGAAGCACGACAATCTGCTCACCATCGCCATGAGCGACCCGACCGATATGGAGACGCTCGACACGCTGCGCTATCTGCTCGGCGGCGACGTCGACGCGGTCATCGCTCCGCAGCGGCAGATCGACCTCCAGATCGCCAAACACTACTCCGACGAGACCGAACAGGTCAACCGCTTCCTCGGCGACGCCAACATCGCCGACGCCGACATGCTGATCGAACAGAACGAGGAGGCCGCCGACAGCCGTCTCGGCGAGGCGGAGTCCGCGGAGGACGCCGACGCCCCGATCATCCGGCTGGTGACCAAGCTGCTGATCGACGCCTACAAGATGAAGGCGTCGGACATCCACTTCGAACCGATGGAGAAACGCTACCGGGTCCGTTACCGGGTGGACGGCGCGCTCCGCGAGGTGGACGGGCCGCCGAAGTACCTGCAGGCGAACTTCACCAGCCGTATCAAGATCATGTCGCACCTCGACATCACCGAGAAGCGCATTCCGCAGGACGGACGCATTCAGCTTTCGGTCGGCGACAAGGACATCGACCTGCGTGTGTCGTCGATTCCGACTACCCACGGCGAGAGCGTGGTCATGCGAATCCTCGACAAGGCGAGCATTCAGCTCGACATTCCGAAGCTGGGTTTTTACGCGGACGACCTCGAACTGGTCAACCGCATCATCAGTCTGCCGGACGGCATCTTCCTGGTGACCGGGCCGACCGGTTCCGGCAAGACCACCTCGCTCTACGCGTTTCTCAACACGATCAACACCCCGAGCCGCAAGATCATCACCGTCGAAGACCCGGTCGAATACCAGCTGCCCGGTATCAACCAGGTGCAGGTGGACCGGCACGTGGAGATGACCTTCGCCGCGGCGCTGCGCTCGATGCTCCGCCAGGCGCCGAACATCATCATGGTCGGTGAGATCCGCGACGTTGAAACCGCCGAAATCGCCATCAACGCCGCACTGACCGGTCACCTGGTGTTCAGCACGCTGCACACCAACGACGCGCCGGGCGCGATCACCCGACTGGTCGACATGGGGGTGAAACCGTTCCTGGTGGCGACCGCGCTGCGGGCGGTGATGGCACAGCGGCTGCTGCGCCGGATCTGCCCGGAATGCAAGAAGCCCTACACGCCGTCCGCGGCGGAGATCAAGATGCTGCGGTTGTCGCCGGAGTATCTCGCCAACCACCAGTTCTACAAGGGGACCGGGTGCAAGAAGTGCGGCCACACCGGCTACAAGGGCCGGATCGGTATTTACGAAATTTTCCAGATCACCGAAGATATTGCGCGGCTGGTGTTTGCGAATGAGTCGTCCGGCGTGATCCGCGAAGCGGCCCGGCGGGCCGGGATGCGTTCGCTCCGCGACGACGCGATGCGCAAGGCGGAGGCGGGGATTTCCACGCTCGAAGAGGTGATCTTCGTCACGTTGATGGATGAAAATTAAGCGGCAGGATTGATAAAATGCTCGATATCGAAAGTTCCGCACTGATCGACTTGCTCACCAATGAGCGTTCCCAGGGCCACCCCGGCCTGAAGGACCAGCTCCGGGAGGTGGTCGACGAACATGAACGCTCCGGCAAGCCGGTCATGGAGATCATTGAAAATTACGGCATCTTCACCAAGAAGGAGATGCTTGAGGCGATGGCGGAGAACCTCGGCTCCTACGTCTGGATTCCCACCGAAGAGGATCTGCCGAAGGAGGTGATCGATCTCATTGAGGTCAACACCGCGCGCAGTTACGGCGTGATTCCGCTCAAGCTCGACGCGGATGAGGACATGCTCCACCTGGCGATGCGCAATCCGCTCGACTACCAGACGGTGGAGTCGCTCCGGTTCATCATCAACCACAACATTCTGCCGGTGCCGGTCGATCCGGACCGGTTCGACCAGGAGCTGGAGCGCTACTACCCGGAGAAGGTCGACACGGTGGCGGACATCGTCGCCGCCTTCGGGGAACACGAGGAGATCGTCGAGGAGGATGACGTCGACCACTCCAACGACGCGCCGATCGTGAAGTTTGTGGATGTGGTGATGCAGCAGGCGATCAAGGACAAGGCGTCGGACATTCACTTCGAACCGTTCGAGAAGAACTTCCGCATCCGCTACCGGGTGGACGGCGCGCTCTACGAGATGCCGCCGCCGCCGAAGAGCCTGGCGGTGCCGGTGATCAGCCGGGTGAAGATCATCTCCGGATTGAACATTTCGGAACGCCGCCGGCCGCAGGACGGCCGTATTCAGCTCAAGGTCAACGGCAAGCCGATCGACCTGCGTGTCTCCTGTCTGCCGACCAGCTACGGGGAATCGGTGGTGCTCCGCGTGCTCGACCGCTCGGTGGTGAATCTGAGCCTCGACTCGCTCGGCATCGGCGAGGACGTGCTGGAGAAGCTGCGGGAACTCATCCACCTGCCCAACGGCATTCTGCTGGTGACCGGTCCGACCGGTTCCGGCAAGACCACGACGCTTTACTCGGCGCTCGGCGAGATCAACAATCCGGAAGACAAGCTGCTCACCGCCGAGGACCCGGTCGAATACGATATCGAAGGGATCATTCAGTGCCCGATCAACGACGCGGTGGGGATGACCTTCGAACGGGCGCTGCGCGCGTTCCTCCGACAGGACCCGGACCGGATCCTCGTCGGAGAAATCCGTGACTTTGAAACCGCCCAGATTGCGATCGAGGCGTCGCTCACCGGGCACTTCGTGTTCAGCACGCTGCACACCAACGACGCGGCGAGTACCGTGACCCGTCTGGTGGATATGGGGGTGGAGCCGTTCCTGATCAGCTCCTCGCTGGCAGGGGTGCTGGGGCAGCGTCTGATCCGCCGGGTCTGCAAGAACTGCAAGACGCTCTACACGCCGACCGACGACGATCTGGAGCGGCTCAACCTGACACGGGAGGAGATCGGCGACCACAAGTTCTGCTACGGCAAGGGGTGCCCCACCTGCAACTACACCGGGTACAAGGGCCGGAAGGCGCTGACCGAGCTGCTGGTGGTGAACTCGGACATCCGGGCGCTGATTTCGGACAATGCGCCGACCTCCGCCATCCGCGACAAGGCGCGCGAGCAGGGGATGCGCACGTTGCGGGAAGACGGACTCGCGGCGATTCTCAACCATGAATCGAGCGTGGACGAGGTCGTCCGCTACACCTGATGAATGAACGGCGCGGAAAGCGCCTTTGCAATAAAACCAATTGGAGAATGGATCATGCCGCAATATCTCTACTCCGCAATGGACGGAAACGGCAAGGAACAGAAGGGCAAGATCAATGCCGATTCCGAAGAAATGGCAGCGGTCGAACTCAAAAGCAAGGGGTTGTTCCCCACCTCGATCAAACCGGCCGTACTGACCTCCAAGAAGAAAGCCGCCAACCGTACCGGCAAGAAGAAGGGGGGCGGTTCGCTGATGAACGTCAGCCTCGGCGCGGCAGTGATCAAGCGCAAGGATCTGACGGTGGTGACCCGGCAGCTGGCGATTCTGCTGAGCGCGGGGCTTCCGCTCATCCGTTCGCTGCACACGCTGGAGAAGCAGGCGCGCAACCCCGCGGTCAAGCAGGTGCTCGGCAAGACGGCGGAGACGGTCGAAGGCGGAGCGACTTTCGCGGAAGCGCTGGCGCAGCACCCGAAGTCGTTTGACAAGCTCTATCTGAACATGGTGCGCGCCGGCGAGGCGTCGGGCGCCATGGAGATCATTCTCGACCGTCTGGCGAGCTTCATGGAGAAGGCGGCGCGAATTTCCGGCAAGGTGAAATCGGCGATGATCTACCCGACGGTGGTGCTTTCGATCGCCATCCTCGCCATCGTCGGCTTGATGATCTTCATCGTGCCGAACTTCCAGAAAATCTTCAAAGAGCTGCTCGGTCCGGACGAACCGCTGCCGGACATCACGCTGCTGGTCATGGGGATCAGCAATACGCTGGTTTCGGACTGGTACTTCTACATCGGCGGCATCGCCGCCATCGTCGCCCTCTATCAGGTGATCGTGCACATTCCCATCGGAAAGTGGGGGGTGGACTGGGTCAAATACAACATGCCGCTCTTCGGGCCGATCATTGCCAAGACGGCGATTTCGCGGTTCAGCCGGACGCTGGGCACGCTGATGTCCTCCGGTGTGCCGGTGCTGAACGCGCTGGCCATCGTCAAGGAGACCAGCGGAAATGAGGTAGTGGCATCGGCCATCCAGAAGGTGCACGATGCGGTCAAGGAGGGCGAAGGCATCGCCGTTCCGCTCAGCGAAACCAAGATCTTCCCGGAAATGGTGATCAGTATGGTGGAGGTGGGCGAGGAGACCGGTAAACTGCCGGAGATGCTCGACAAGATCGCCAACACCTACGAGGAAGAGGTGGATAACGCGGTGAGTGCGTTGACTTCGATGATCGAGCCGTTGATGATCGTCGCGCTGGCGGTGATCGTCGGTACGATCGTGATCGCGCTGTTCCTGCCGCTGACCAAGATCATCGAAAAACTGAGCTGACGCAGGGAGAGCGGCAAATTTCATGAATCAGCCGATTTACGCTGTCGTCATGGCCGGCGGCAGAGGAGAGCGTTTCTGGCCGAAGAGCCGGAATGCCCGCCCCAAGCAGCTGCTCAAGCTGACCGGCGATCTGACGATGATCGAGGAGACCGTCTCCCGAATCAAAGATGTGACGGATGTGAATCATATTCTGGTCATCACCAATCGGGAATATGTTGAAGTCATCCGGCAACTGCTGCCGGAGCTGCCGGAGGGAAACATCGTCGGAGAACCGGCGGGGCGGGACACCGGTCCGTGTGCGGCGCTGGCCGCTGCACTGGTGAAAGAGCGTGGCGGCGGGGATGCCGTCATGCTGCTGCTGCCGGCGGATCATGCGATCCATCGCAGGCGGGAGCTGGCGGAGGTGCTGCGCGACGCCGCGGCGATGGCGACGGAGCGGCCAGGCTGTCTGGTGACGGTCGGAGTACCGCCTTCCGGCCCGGAGACGGCCTACGGCTACATCCATTGCGGGGAGGAGATCGGCAGGATCGGGTTGACCCGCTTCTTCCACAGCCTCGGATTCAAGGAGAAGCCGGATCTGGAACGGGCCCGGGCCTTTGTGGAGGCAGGCTGTTACCGCTGGAACAGCGGCATGTTCATCTGGCAGGTCGCATCCCTGGAGGAGGCGTTCCGCCGTCATGCGCCGGAGTTGAAGGAGCTGTTCGACGACCTCTGCACCCTGCTCCGGGAAGGGAAATTTGCAACCGGACTGGCGGAACGTTTCAGCCGGGCGCGTCGGATTTCGATCGACTACGCGGTGATGGAGAAGGCGGAAGATGTAGCGGTTGCGGACTGCCGGTTCGACTGGGATGATGTCGGCAGCTGGACCGCACTGCGCAACCACCTCTCCATCGACGGTGACGGGAACGCGGTGGAAGGATTGTTCGCGGGGATTGACACGCGTAATCTGACGATCATGGGCTCCGCGGATCATCTGATTGCGGCGATCGGTGTGGAGGATCTGGTGATCGTGAACACCGATGATGTGACGCTGGTCTGCCGGGCCTCCGAAGCGCAGCGGATCAAAGAGCTGCTCAAACTGGCGGATACGCGGCCTGAACTGAGAAAGTTCCTCTGATGCTTTTTCTGCTCAACATCGGCAACACCCACACGCAGCCGGGGCTCTGGAACGGGAAAACGCTGGAGCTTCTGCCCCGGATTCCGACTGCGGAACTTCGGCCGGACCAGCTGCCGGATGATCTGCCGGTGGCGGCGGCGACCGTGGTGCCGGAGGTGCGCCGGGTGCTGGACCGCGAAGAGATCTTCTGGCTGACGCCGCAAAACGCCGCCCGGTGCGTGGATTTCAGTTATGTGGACAGCTCCACTCTGGGGACCGACCGGGTCGCCAATGCGGTGGCGCTGGCGGAGTTCTATCCGTTGCCGGCGCTGGTGGTCGACTGCGGCACGGCGATTACGATTGAAATCGTCGACCAGGAGCGGATCTTCCGGGGCGGAGCGATTGCTCCGGGCCGGCAGCTGATGCGCCGGGCGCTGTTCACCGGCACCGCTCAGCTGCCGGAAATTCCGCTCTCCTCCGAACTGCCGCAACACCCGGGGAGCAACACCCGGGAGACGATCCGGTTCGGCATCGACCGCGGCGCTGTGGGGCTGGTGCGGGAACTGGTGGAGTGTTCCGCCGGGAAATACGGCTGTATCACCCGGGTTGTAACCGGAGGCGACGCGCCGTTCTTTTCCGCAGCGCTCGGCTTGCCGGTGACGGTGCCGGAGTTCACGCTTCATGGCATCCGGATTGCCTGGTCCCGTTGCCGGGATTGACCGATTTCCTCTCATTTTCCCTTCGGGAAACTCGATTCCGCACTTGTCATTGTTACAATAATATGGTATTTTATCCCTGAACAGTAACAGGAGACAAATTTCATGCCGGAAAAAAAACCGTTGATTCAAGTGCTGGACCGGGCGCTGGATTTGTTGGAGATGCTGGCGCAGGCGAAGACGCCTCTGCGGGCGACCGATATTGCGCGGGAGATGGGGGTGAGTTTGCAGAGTGCCAACAATCTGCTGCGGGCGCTCTATCTGCGGGGATACCTGTCGCAGGATGAATCGCGCAGTTACCGGCTGGGACCGCAGTGCCTCTATCTCGGCAGCTTCGCCGACCGCTGGAGCGAACTGCGTGCGGCGGTGGCCGGGCCGCTGGCGGAACTGACCCGCAAAACCGGGTTGAGCGGTTTTGTCGGCATCATTGAGAACGACAAGCTGCTCTGCGTGGCACTGGTTCCGGCGGAAGAGCCGGAAATGCCGATTCAGCCGCCGCAGTTCTGGATGGAGGAGCTTCACTGCACCGCCTGCGGCCGGGTACTGCTGGCGGCGCTCACGCCGGAGGAGCGGCGAAAGCTGTTCGCGCGGACGACCCGGCGGAAGATCACCGGCCGGACCGAGGTGGATCCGGCGGTGCTCGAACCGCTCTGCGCGGAGGTGGCGGAGGCGGGCTTTGCGGCGGTGGATGACGAATCGCGGCAGGGGGTCTCCTCGCTGGCGATTCCGCTCCGGGACCGGGCGGGGAAGGTGTACGCGGCCATCGCGCTCTCCGGCCGCCGCGGGAAGTGGGAGCTTCTTCCGTTTGAACGCAAACTCGAAGCGCTGACCGAAGCGGCGTCGAAGATCCGGAGATAGAGGGGTGTGGCAGGGATTTCTGCTGGCGGTTTTAACCGGCTTCACCTGGACGGCGATCGGCGTGGTGCTGAGCCGGTGTGCAAAGGCGCGTTTTGATGTGATCGCCTACAGTCTGGCTCAGACCTTCTTCGGAATTCTTCTCACGGCGTTCTGCTACGTCCATTTTGGTGCCATCGCGTGGAGGGAGCTGCTGATCCTCCTCGTGCTGGTGGGAACGGGCGGGGTGATCAACTCCATTGCACAGATGGTGGTCCGGCAGGCGATGAGCCGGGGGAATCACGGTCCGGTGTGGGCGATTTCGCAGGCGGCGCTGGTGATTCCGTTTCTGGCGGGTGTGGTGCTCTGGGGGAACACCGGTTCGGTCGGCCAGTGGCTGGGGACAGGATTGATCGCCGGGGGAATTCTGATTCCGGTGGCGAAGCAGTTCCATTCGCAACGGAGCGGACTCCTGCCGACACTGCTGGCATTTCTGCTTTTCGGCGTGGTGCAGACGCTGTATGCGGCGCCGTCGCAGATTCCGGATTTCCACGATTCGGCGGGACTGCGTCCGACGCTGGTGTCGCTGGGCGGGTTTGCCGGGTGGTGCATCGTGCTGTCGGCGCGGCGAGAGCGGCCGGTCTGGAATCGGCCGACGCTGGCTCTGGCACTCTTCATGGCGCTGCTCTCGCTGGTGAGCTTGAAGATCTTCTTTCTCGGGCTGGATCAGCTCAGCCGGGCCGGGCTGGGGAACGTGGGAATTCCGCTGATTGTCGGCGCGAACATTCTCGGGTTCGCCTTCTACAGCAGGGTGGTGCTCCGGGAGAAGCCGTCGAAGCCGGAGGCGGCGGGAATCGCGATGGTGTTGGCGGGAATCGTCGCCACCGCATTCTGAAGGCCGCCCCCGGGAGAAACTTCATTTTTCCGGAGTAAATTCCGCGACGGTGGCCTTGCCGGACTTCAGCAGCAGACGGCCGTCCGCGCAGGAGAAGGCGTCGACCGACGCAAGCATTTTGAGGTAGGCTCTTTCATACTCCAGCCCGGGACCGGCCATCATCGTGGCGCCGAGGGTGCCGAACCGGATTGTCCCGGCGGCTTCGTCGTACGTGACCGGCCCGAAGTAGCGGTTGACGCCGGCGCATCCGGAGACGCGCCCGGCCTCCTTCCCGGCGGGGGCGAAGGAGAGGGTGATGGCGTTTGCCGGTTTTGCCCAGCTGCTTTGCGTGCCGGAGAGGGTGGCAAGATCGAGCTTCCACGCGCTTCCGGCGAGCGGCGTTGCGGCATTGCCGGGGCAGCTTACACAGGCGCATCCGGCGCCGCAGAGAACGGCGGCCGCGACGACGAACACTCCCAGGAGCAGTTGTTTCATTTTCATCTGATGTTCCTCCATTCTGAATTTATGTTTGCATTGCCGGATCATTTTTCCGGCGGGGTTTCGGTTTCACTGCGCTTCTTTTTGAGTTCGGCGGCCTCGGCGGGGGTGATCGCTTCGAGGCGGACGTTGTCGAAGCGGTAGACGCCGGCCGGCCAGTAGGCGTAGATGCGGACCTTCATCTTCACCGTGTTGCGGGTGGGGCGGAAGGTGATTGCGGCGGTGCGCCATTTGCCGGAGGGGGAACCCGCGGGCGCGAGGCGGGTCTGGTAGCAGTCGGTCAGCGTTTTCCGCCGCGGATGAATCATGAACCCCTTGATCCAGACGAACGGAGTGCCGCGGCCGAGGTAGTCGACGGAGAGTTTGTAATCCTGCCCGGGTTTGACGTCGAGCAGGACGCTGTCGAGCGCGGCGCCCTCGTAGGCTCCGACGCTTTTGAGCGGGTCGGAAGGGATGACCGGCGCAGGAGGCGGGGTCGCGGGATTCTCCTTTCGTTTCTTCTGGTATTCGAGCACCTGCGTGCGTTCCGGGCGGGTGTCGAGTTCGAGAATGCGGCCGCGGGCGCCGTCGGTGCGCCAGAAGCTGGTGAGGTTGTCGACCTTCTCCCAGTGAAGGGCGTCGGTTTTCCCCTCATCGAAACTGCCGTTCGGCAGGAGATTTTCCGCCCCCAGCGCGAAGGCGGCGAAGAGGACGAACAACGGGAGAGTGCGCATGGTTTTACTCCTTGTCATTACGCGATAAGTTCGGCTCCGCGGAATCCTCCGCGCCGAGCGCCTTGAAGTAACTGCCGACCCAGTCGTCGAAGCCGGGCGGAATCTTTTCCGCGGCGGTGGCTCCGGTGGAGAACTTCCGCAGCCGGGTGGTGCGGATCGTTTCGGCGTCGGCGCGGGCGACGGCGTCGATGGCGGTGCGGGCACGGCGCAGCGAAGCGGCGATTTCGCCCCGGATGCGGCGGATGTCCGCGCCGCCGGACTCCGAGGAGGCATCGACCCGGGCGAGTTCATCGATCTTGCGCAGAGCCGCGTAGAGTTCGCCGGAGGGGAGCCCGCGGGCGCTGACCTGCCGGAGCAGTGCGAGGGTGCGCTGTTTGAGTTCGGCCTGCTCCCCGGCGAGGCGGGCGGCGATGGCGGGATCCTGGTCGGGGGTGGTGCCGGAGAGCCCTTCGGAGCCGACGCCGGACTGTTTGCCGCCGCCGGTGGCGCCGCCCTGGGAGTCGTTGGAGCGGTCCTCGACCGTGCCCGCTTCGAAGGGGGACTGGACCAGCCGGGTGGGGGTCTTGCGTCCGCCCTTGCCGGTGGCGGTCTTCTCGACGAACTGCCCGGAGGATTTGCCGGAACGCCCCTCGCCGGAGCGGCCGCCGACCTCGTTGTTGTTGGGCAATACGTTGCCGGTGATCCCCTTGGCCTGCATGCTGTCGATGGTGCCGTCGGAGACCCCCCAGCCGAGGCCGTCGTCGGTGTCGAAGGTGAAGGAGTTGGTGCCGTCGGAGGTGTCTTCGCCCATTTCCTCTTCGGTTTCGATGAGATCGCCGATGATGTCGGTGAGTTCGGCGGGCAGGTCCGTAAGATCGACGTCGGCCATTTCGCCGTTCTCCTCGGAGATCCACTTGATGTAGTCCTTGGCGTCGGCGAGCCAGCGCTCAAGGTTGTTGGCGACCGCCTCGGCGCTGTCGCAGGCGGTGTTCTCAGCGAGGGTGGCGATTTCGATCTTCTTTTTGATCAGGGCGTCGCCCGCCTTCTGCAGCTCTTCGTACATCTCGACGAACTCGTCGGCCATCGCGGAGTTGGAGAAGTCCTGGCTCTGGAGTTTGGAGAGGTCGTTGAAGGCGGCCCGGAAGTATTGACTGAACTCCGCCTCCTTCGCGGCGAGGTCGCCGAGGAGCTTCTCCTCGCCCTCGCTCCAGTCGTCGGTCTTCGCCGGGTCGAACGCCTCGGTCTGCGCGATGATCTTCTTCTGTTCGGTGCGAAATTCGGTGAGTTTCTCCTGAAGACTCTGAAGTTTTTCGTAGAACTCCTTCTCTCCGGCGGCCTCCATCTTCTTCTGTTCGCGCTTCTCCCAGTTGCGGCGGACGGCGGCCAGCCCGGTCAGCAGACGGCGCAGCCGGTCGATCGCGGCGCTCTGGTGAAGCACCACTTCGTTGAGGTGGCGGGTCAGGACATCACCGGAGCGGTTGAAGGGGGGCGCGGTCTCTTTTTCGAGCGGAGAGAACACCTCGCCTTCGAGCGCGTCGATGGCCTCGGCGGCCTTCGCCGGAATCGCGCCGGCGTTTCGCATCGACTTCACCAGCGGCCGGGTGGATTTGCTGAGCCGGGCGATCTCCCGCTGGCGGTTGTAAAGCGTGCGGGCGTCGTTGTAACGGAAGTTCCGGAGCCGGACGGTGACGAAACTGCGCGCCGCCTCCTGTTTGTCGAGCATGGCAAAGAGGATCTTGTAGAGCCTGCCGTCGCCCTGGCTGGAAGCGGCGCGGCGCAGTTCGTCGAGCGGGTCGGTGACATGAATGGTGAGCGGCATGGCGGTTCCGGGCGGGGAATCGGGCCGGAAATCGAACGCCGCCCCATGCACCTCGACCGTACTGCCCGGCGGGAAGTCGCGCAAACTCAGCCGGAAAGGAACCGCTTCGCGGAGGGTTTTGCGGGGCGGAGCAACCGGGTAATCGTAACTGCAAATTTCGGCGCTCTGCCCTTCGCGCCGGGCGGTGAGGATGATCCGGCGGAGCGCCGCGTCATCCTCGGCGGAAAGCTCCAGCATCACGGTGGAGCCGGCGGGCGCTTCGAAGTTCCGTTCGCGGTTGAGAAAGCGTATCGCAGGGGGGCGGTCGGTGCGGCACTTCAACAGGTAGCGGGCGGAATCCGGGTAGCGGATTCCGTCGGCGGTGTCGACCAGCGTGACGGCGAGCGTCGTGTCGCCGGTGAGCGTGAAGAGTTCGCCGGGAACCACCTCCATCCGGTAGCCGGCGGGCGGCCGGGCCGAGAAGCGGATGCTGCTCCCCTTCCAGAAGGTGAATTCGCCGCGCGGCTCGGTGGAACTCCCGGTTTTCAGCCCGAGGTAGGCGGGCGGAGTCGCGGCCAGCTCAATCGCTTCGAGGCGCGGCGCCGGACGGACCCGGATGCGGTAACTGCGCGAAGCGTCGCGCCCGCATTCAATCCGGTAGACGGCGTCGCGGGTGATGCCGGAGAGCTCCCGGGTGGCGCCGCGGTCGTGGCCGGTCATGTCGAGGCTGGAAACGCTTTCGCCCGACTCGACCCTCAGCCGCAATCCGGCGCGGGGGCGGCCGTCGATCAGCGCCGACGCGCGGATCAACACTTTTCCGCCGTAAGGGATCTCCACATCGCCGGGCTCCACCCGGAATTCGGTCCGGTTGATCGGGGCGATCTCCCGCCACGGCATGAGAATCCGGCCGAAGGCGTTCGCGGCAGGGCGGGGCCAGAGCGCGGCGTATCCGGCGCAGAGCAGGGCGGCCGCGAGCAGCATCCCGCCCTGACGGCGCAACTCCGGCAGCCGGGAAATCCGGAACTTCTCCCGCTTCTCCGCCGCGGCGGCGGCACATCCGGCGTAGACCCGCCGGATCGATTCGGGCAGGTCGGTGCGGCGGCGGAACTCGACCCCGTTAACCAGCGCATTGCCGGGAATGTGAAGCCGCCCTTCCAGTTCGAGCGCGATGGAGCGGTCGCTCCGGCGGAAGAGGGTCCGAAGAGCGCGGCCGAGCCGCCAGGCGCCGCCGACGGGCAGAGAGAGCAGAGCAGCCCAGAGCAGCCAGCGCAGGGAATCGCTCCAGCCGAAGAGGTTGTCCAGCGCCGCCGCGGCGAACGCGCCGGCGACGAGCAGCGCCCCGGCGCAGAAGAGCGTCGAAACGGCCGCGCGGCGGAAGAGATAGCGGCGGAACTCAATCAAGATTGCAGATAAACTGTCCTTCATTCTCGCCTTTTTCTCCGTTTTTCAGTTCGATATGATCGCCCGGCGCGACGCGGCCGAGCCGGGCGAATTTCAGAAGTTTGCGCGGGGAATCACTGCCGGGCTGTTTGTAACGCACCGGAATCTGGCGGGTGTCGAGCTTCCACGCTTCGCCGTCGAAGTGGAAGTTCCAGATATCCAGATGCCAGACGTAGCCGCCGCCGGGCACATGTTTTTCGGCGGCGTAGAAGTTCGACCGCCGCTTGTAAAGAAGCGCCCGCGCCCGCTTCGCGTCACCGTTGGTTTCGAGCAGACGGCGGTCGGGGAAGAAGTCGTCGGCCAGCGGAACGACCCGGCGGATTCCGTCGAGCTCCTCCGGCTTGACCGGTTTTCCGGCGAGTCCGTAGAGCAGAAAGCGGTCGGTGCGCAGATAGAGCTCGTAGTTCCCCGGCAGAAGCGGCGGAAACTGGAAGGAACCGTCCGCCTTGACCGTGCCGGGGCAGACCACGTTGCGTTCCACGTCGAGCAATGTCGCCGCCTGCAGTTTTCCGTAGCCGGAGAGTTTGCCGGTGACCGGTTTCGCCGGGCTCTTCTCCGCCTTCGGGAAGCGGATGGTGACCGGGTAAACCTTCTCCTCGAGCGTCTCGCCCACTTTGCCTTTGATCTGCCGGGTGAGGAAGAGTTTCCCGTTCCCCTGTCCGCCGCGCAGACGGAAGGCGAGCGAGATCAGATGCCCCTTGAGTTTTTCTCCGGAGACCAGCTCCACCTCGGTCGCGAAGTTGATGAAGGGGTAGCTCCCTTCCAGATAGGTTTTGTCCACCTTGCCCGCCTCGGTGTAGAGCCAGGGGCGGTTCATCGTCGCGCTCTCGATGCTCTGGGTGATCGAAACGAGGTCGGCCAGCTGGAACTTCCGCTGGATCTTGCTGTCGGGGAGCCGCAGGATCAGCGGCCGGTTCCCCATGATCGAAAGTTCGCCCGACCGGCTGCTGCCGTCGGAGTAGAGAATCACCGCGGGTTCGGCAAACAGCGTCACCGCCGCCGTGAACAGCGCGGCGACGAGGGCGGCACAACGGAACGGAATCCGGAACAGAACATGATCGCGATTCAATGCAGTCTCCTCCTCATGAACCAGATGAGCCCCGCCAGCAGCAGTGCCGCCGCGAGGAACCAGATTGTTTCAAACACCGGCCGGAACTCCCGCTCGGTCGCACTCTGCGAAATTCGTTCGGCAAGATCGGCGGCCAGCCGGTCGAGGTCGGCGGGGGCGTAGATCCGCTCCGGAGATGCGATGCGGCGGAAGTTCCCGTCGAGAGTGCGCAAGTCGGAACTCTCCTCCATCGCCTTCCCGACGGCGACCGGCACCACCCGGCGCGCCTCGGGGCGGGATTTGCTCCGGGCGAGAATCTCCAGCTCGCCCGCCGCCCCGTCCGGAAAGGTGACGGCACCGAGGAAATTGCCGGACTTCTGCCGTCGGAAAAGGATCGTCCGCGCCGCCGCGTCTCCGGCAGAGAAGCTGCCGATCACCTCCTCCGTATCCGGCGGCGGCGTCACCCGGATCGCCACCGCCTCGCCAGGCAGCGGCAGAGCCGGAAGCAGCTCCACGCGCCACTGCGCGGCGGCGCGACTGCCCAGCCAGGCGGAGAGTTCCGCCAGAAACGCGCCGAGGTTGGCGTCGCGCTCGGAGGCGTTCTTCCCCCACAGCGGGAGCGACGGCGACAGAATCGCCGCCACCTGGCCCCGGCCGTAGGGCATGGCGACCACCAGCGGGAACTCCCCCGCCTGGAGCAGAACCGACGCGCCCGGCTTGAGCGATTCGACCGCGCGGAGCCCGCGGACCGTGCCCGGAGCGAACCGGCCCGCGAAGGGGCTCTCCTCCGGCGCGGTGATCTCCAGCGGCACGTCGGGCAGTTTCTGCGCCGACGGCGTGAAGGGGAGCAGTCGGGCCGCGGGCGAACCCGGCGTCACCGAGAAGGAGTCCGCGCCGCCGAGCAGAACCAGCGTGCCGCCCTGCTCGACGTAGGATTCGACGGCGGCGAGCTGTTCGCGTGAACCGGCGGCTTCGTCGAAGTCGCCGAGGATCAGCATGCCGACCGGTTTCAGCGCCTCCGCCATGGTCGGCAGGCCGTTTTCGAACCCCTTCCCGGCATTCGAACCGATCCGGCGGACGCCGCCCGCCGCGCCGGCCGGATAGAGCGCGGTGAAATCCGCCTTGCTCCGGGTGAAGAAGCGGACCAGCGGCCGGAACCCGGTGGAGAGCCGTGCGAACGAGATCAGCGTGAAGCGGGAGTCCGGCTCGGCGTCGACCGCGGCGGTGCGGCGGTTGTCCAGCGCGGTCACTTCGCCCGGGAGCGGAGCAAGTTCAAAGGTGAGGCGGTGAAGTCCGGCCATGGCGAGCTCCGCCTTCACCGGAATCTGCCGGGTCTCGCCCGGACGCAGTTCGAACCGTTCGGACGCCGCCGGTTCGCCGTCGACCAGCAGTTTGAATTCGACCTGCCGCGGCGCCTCGAACCCGGTGAGCGTCACCGGAATTCGCAGATCGAGCGACGCTCCGGCGCGCGCCGTCTCCGGCACCCGGAACTCGCCGAAGGAGAGGTTGGGCGCCGCGTTGAGTTCACTGCCGAATTTCACCGCGAACACCGGGGAATCCGAGCTCTCCACCCGGTGGCCGGAAAGGTCTCCGCCGTCGGTGAGAAGAACCGTCGCGGCGAGCGCTCCCGCGCCGTACCGGCGGTCGAGCGCGGCGAACGCCCCCCGGAAGTGGGCCGCTCCGGCAGGCTCATCGGCGTGTTCCTCCCGCAACTGCCAGTCGAAGTCGAACCGGGTGACCGGAACGTCGTTCCCTAAGCGGCGGAGCAGCTGCCGGGCGAATTCGTCGGCCGCGGCGAACCGCGACTCCCCGTTTCCGGCGTCGCGGACGCCCATCGAAAGCGAGGAGTCCACCAGCACCGCCACCCGGCCGGTCCGGTCGTCCGGACGGCGGAGGATCACCACCGGATTGGCCGCCATGAACGCCAGAAGTCCGGCCAGAAGCCAGCAGACCAGCCGGAGACGGCGGCGCGTCGTCGTGCGGAAAATACAGTATCCCACCGCGGCGAGCGAGAGCAGCAGCAGCCAGACCGGCACCAGTGGAGCAAACGAGATCATGCGGCCTCCTTTCTGCACATCCAGCAGTCGACGCCGAAGAGCAGCAGCGCCGCCAGCAGCAGCCAGCCGGCCAGTTCGGTGCCGCGCCGGAGCTCCTCGAGCCGCAGTCGCCAGTCGCCGTCCAGCCGCAGTTCCCGCACCCCGGGCAGAGTGCGGCGCAGTTCCGCGGCGGAGGCGGCGGCCGGTTCCGATTCCGCGCCCGCCGGCTCACTGCGGGTGACGGAGGATCCATCGTCCGGCGCCATCGCTTCGACCAGTTTCGCCATCGCCACCGGGAAGGAGCGCAGAAGCGGCCAGTTCGACGCGCGGCTGCGCAGGTCAAACGCGCTGTCGAACCGGATGCTGTCACCGAGCCGACGCGCCGTCAGCAACGGGGTGCCGTCACCGAGGCGGAGCCACGTTTCCGCCCCCGCCGGAACGGCGGGCGGCACAATCTGTTTCCACTCGACAAAATCCATCTCCAGCAGGTCGTTGAGCGGCGCGAGCGCTCCAGCGAACGCGGCCTTCTTTCCGGCGGCCGGAACCGACTTCGCCTCCGGCGCGGGAAGCCGCCAGAGTCGCCCGCCGTTCTTCACGAATTCATCGCAACGGGCCTCCGGCACCGTTCCGGCGACGATCACCAGGCCGAAGCGGCGGAGATCCCCGGAACCGAGTTCCGCCGGAGAGAGCTCCTCGAAACGGACGCCGAACCGCCCGTCGCCGCCGGGATCGAGCGCGTAGCGCAGAAAGTAGAAGGGGTCCGGCATGCGCCCGCCGCCGCGCACCAGCGCGACCGGCAGAGTTTCCGCAACGCGGAAGGAGAAGGTCGCCCGGTTGTCGTCGGGGATGTTCTCATCTTCGACCGCGACGCTCCCGGCACACTCTCCCGCCGGCGGGGCGAATTCGAAGGCGACCTCGGTCCACTCCCCCGGCGCCAGGCTCAGCAGGCGCTCCCCGGCCGGACGGGAGTGGAGCAGGAACTCCACCCGGCTCTCGACCGGGCGGTTCGAATGGTTGGCCACCTTCGCCCGGAGAATCCGGCGCACCCCGGCACGGCGGGGCAGTTCGGAGAATCCGGCGATTTCCACCGAGAGATTGTCCTCGCGCCCCCGCAGCGGCAGGGCGTAGATGCGCGCCTCTTTTGCTTCGCTCCAGCTGCCAAGGGTGCTCTTCTGGAAGTCGGAGAGGAGGAACACCTCGCCATCCCGCACCGTCCGGACCGCTTCGGCGAGCGTTTCGGCAAGCGTTCCGGCGCGCGGAGCCGTCTTCGCCTCCCGAATCGCCTGCCGCACCTTGTTGCGGTCGGCGGTCGGCAGTACGCCGGGCCGGGCGGAGGAGAAGAAGAGCGCCGTCTCCCCCCCGTCGTCAAATCCATCGAGCAGGGAGAGCGCGGTGCGCTGTGCCGCCTGAAACGCGGTCTCACCCGCCGGGAGTTTCCGCTCCATCGAGAAGGAATCGTCCAGCACGATCGCCCGGCGCACCGCACCGCCGCCGCCCGGCGGAGCGATTCCACGCAGCCGCGGCTGGGCGACCGCGAGAACCGGCAGTGTCAGAATGAGAAAGCGCACCAGCAGTTTCAAAAGATCCCGCAGACGGCGGCGCATCGCCGGATGGTGTTCGTCGCGCAGAAAGAATTCGAGGTCGGAGAAGCACACCACCATCCGGCGCCGCCGGAAATAGAGGTGCAGTACCAGAGCCGCCAGCCAGACCGCCGGCAGAATCCAGAGCAGATGCGGTGCGCCCCAGTCGAGCATCAGAACAGCTTCTCCCGTTTTGCGAAGTACGCCGCCAGCGCCCGCTCGAACGGCGTCGAGCTCGACAGCGTCTCAAACATGAAATTCATCGAATCGCAGAGGTTCCGGAGCTTGCGGTTGTGCGTTTCCAGCCGCTTGAGGTAGGCGTCGCGAACCGGCTCCGCCTCCAGCTCCAGCCGCTGCCCGCTCTCCAGATCCTGCAGCTCCACCCGCCCGCGGTAGGGGAAATGGAGCTCCGCGTCGTTGAGCACCTGAAAGAGGATCACTTCGCACTGCTTGAACCGGAGCAACCGCAATGCCGGAGCAAAATCCCCGTCGAGCGAAAAGAAGTCCGAGAAGAGGATCGCCAGCGAACGGCGCGGCAGCTGTTCGGCGATCTGCCGCAGACAGGCGCCGTTCCGGGTCGCCCCCTCCGGCTTGAGCGATTCGAGCGTGCCGAGCAGTGCGGTGAGGTTCGCCCGCCCCGCCCGCGCCGGCGAGGCCCGCAGAATCCGGTCGGAGTAGACGAAGAGCCCCGACGCATCCCGCTGCTGGTACATGAGGTAGCAGAAGGCCGCCGCGAGATAGCAGGCGTAGTGAAATTTGACCGGATGCCCCGCCGGGTCGCTCATCGCCATCGAGCCGGAACTGTCGAGCAGGATGTAGCTCTTGAGGTTGCTCTCCTCCTCGAACTCCTTGATGTAGTATTTGCCGCTGCGCGCCAGCGCCTTCCAGTCCAGATAGCGGATCGAATCGCCCGGGGCGTACTTGCGGTCCCCGGCGAACTCCGAGGAGAATCCGTGGTACGGCGAGCGGTGCAACCCGAGCAGTGCCCCCTCGACCAGCGAACGGGCGACCAGCTCGATCCCCTTGAGATTTTCCAGGGTCCGGGCCGGCAGGTAGGTGAATCCGGTGGCGGCTTCGCGTTTCATCTTATTCGGCGCTCTCCGGAACCGCTTCCATCAGCTTTTCGACGAGGATGTCGCTGGTCAGGTTCTCGCCGACCGCGTGGAAGTTGCAGGCGATGCGGTGGCGCAGCACCTCCGGCGCGAAGCGGCGCACGTCGGCACAGCTCACGTTGATCCGCCCCTCCAGCGCGGCGGCGGCGCGCGCCGCCAGCAGAAGGTACTGCCCCGCCCGGGGACCGGCGCCGTAGGAGAGGTTTTCGCGGATGAAGTCAGGCGCGTCCGGATTCTCCGGCCGCGACATCCGGGCAAGATCGGCACAGTAGGCGATCACATGGTCGCTCACCGGAATCGAACGCACGCACTTCTGAAAGTGAAGCAGCATCTCCGCGTCGAGCACCGGCTGCGGCTGCGGACGGCTGTTGCCGGTGGTCTCGCGCAGAATCGCAATCTCCTGATCGCGCTCCGGATAGGTGAGCTTGATCAGGAACATGAAGCGGTCGAGCTGCGCCTCCGGCAACGGATAGGTGCCCTCCTGCTCGATCGGATTCTGCGTCGCCAGCACGAAGAAGGGGCGCGGCAGCGGATTGCGCACGCCGTGGTTGGAGACCTGCCGCTCCTGCATCGCCTCCAGCAGCGCCGCCTGGGTCTTCGGCGGCGTCCGGTTGATCTCGTCGGCCAGCAGAAGATTGGTGAAGACCGGCCCGGGGATGAAGCGCAGTTCGCGCCGCCCGCTGCCCGGCTCCTCGTCGAGAATGTCGCTGCCGGTGATGTCCCCCGGCATCAGATCCGGCGTGAACTGGACGCGGCGGAAGTCGAGCGCCAGCGCCTGGCCGAGGCTCTGCACCAGCAGTGTCTTGGCCAGCCCGGGCACCCCCTGCAGCAGGCAGTGGCCGCCGGCAAGCAGGGCGGCCAGCACCGCTTCGATGACCGCCTCCTGGCCGATCACCGCCTTGCCGATTTCCGCGCGGAGAAGAGCGAACGCGCCGCCGAGCTGCGCGATCTCCTCCGGGAGCTGTTCGAGTTGGGATTGCATAAAATTCCTCTCCTAATGGGTTAAGAAGTAGCTTGCGATCGAACCGCCGAGGCGGCCCGCCGCCTCCGGCGTGTACATGATGCTCCCGGGGCGCGGCACCTGCTGCCAGCCGCCGGCGAGATCCACCGGCGAGTAGATCAGCGTCAGCCGGTCGCCGTCGTTGACGCCGTAGAGCAGTGGATAGCGTTCATTCGGGTAGCGCGCCGCCGCCTCGGCCGAAAATCCGCTGTCGGAGAAGCGGTAGGGCCCCCGGGTGAAGAGCGGATGATTTTCCGGAATGCGTTCGAGCGCCCGCCCCGGATAGAGCCGGGCGACGAGCTTCCGCACCGCCGCGTCGAATTCGGAGAGCCCCATCGTGTTGTTGATCAGCAGAAATCCGCCGTCGTCCAGATAGCGGCGCAGTTTGGCCGCCGCCGCGTCGGAGAGCTGGAAGTTCCCGAGCCCGCCGAGGTAGCAGAAGGGGTAGTCGGAGAGTTCCGCCCGGTCGATGTTGACGTAGTTGACGCTCCCGGCGGTGTTGACCTTGAGGTTCCGCCCGAGATGGCGCAGAAAGCGCTCCCCCGCGCCCGGGTCGGAGTTCCAGAAGCCGTCGGTGACCAGCTGTGCGAAGGGCACCTGCTCCGGATTGGCCGCGCCGGGCTCCGCCCCGCTCTCGCCGGCCGCGTAGCGCCGGGCGCTGTCGAACCAGCCGATCGCGTAGAGTGCGAGGTTGACGCCGAGATCGACCGCCGCGCCGGCCCGGTAGAAGGTGGCCGACGGAATGAGCTCCGGATAGGTGTTGTCCCACCCGCAGCCGAGCCCGACCGGCGAGATCACCGCCGCCAGCCGCGGCCCGAGAAAGAGTCCTTCGAGTTCAAACGGGCGGTTCTTGTCGCGGTTGGTCTCCCCGGCGACCAGCGATTTGGCGATGTGAAAGACCGGATGATCCGCCGGAACCCGCCGCAACGGCGCCTCCGGCAGAATCCGCCGCAGTTCTTCGGCCGCGCTCCGCAGAAAGAAGGGCGAGCCGACCACCGAATCGAACCAGATCATGCCGCCGTCGAGCAGATATTTGCGCAGTTTCGCCCGCTCCTCCGGCGTAAAATTGATCCGCCGCCCGCCGGAAATGAGCAGAACGGGCACCTCCGACGGGTCGCCGGAGAGCATCCCGAGGTCGAGCGACGACGCCTGATACTCCAGCCCGCTGCGCGCCTTGAGCTGGCGGAGCAGCTGCTGTGCGTCCGCCGGAACCATGTTCCAGTCGAACACCCGGGTCACCACCCCGTTCGGCCAGGTGTAGTCGAGGTAGCCGCCCCAGATCACCTTGCCGATCAACGTCGTCGGCGCCGGCGGATGCTTCTTCTCCGAACGGCGCAACGGCGTCGCCGGCAACGGCAGCGGCGGCAGAGATTCCCCGCCCTGACGGCGCTGTGCCTTGGCCGCCGGAGGCCGGCCGACCGGACGCAGAAAGGCGTCCTCCTCCGGCGAGGCGGCCCCCGCCGCCAGCGCGGCCGCCAGCAGAATTCCACAATATCGCAGAACGCATCTCATCGCTCCACCTCTTTTTGACGAATCTCCTTCAACAAACGCGCCGCCGTCACCGCGGAACGGGAGCGGGGCGCGGCGTCGAGCACCTCTTTCCATGCCGCAATCGCCGCGGCGATCTCGCCGCGTCCGGCGTAGAAGCGGCCCAGTTCCAGCGCGATCTCCGCGCGCAGTTCCTCATCCTCCGGCGCGAGACTCCGCGCCAGCTCCAGCAGCCGCGCCGCTGAACGGGGACGGCCCAGCCCCGCCTCCAGGCGGCTCTTGAGCTGCAGATAGTCCGGCGCCAGGCGGACCGCCGGACGCTGTTCCTCCAGCTGTTCGGCGTAGCGCATCCCGTCGGAAAACTTCCCGAGAACGATCGCGTTGCGAATCGCCAGCTTGATTCCATCCAGCCGGAGCAGCTGCCGCCGGTCGTACCGATCCGACGGCGAAGCGATCTTCGCAGCGAGCGCTTCCGCCGCGGCACGCCCCTCCCTCATTGCGGCAAGATCCACTTCGAGCAGTTCGTACGAACGCGCCCGCGCCTTCGGCAATGCGGAGCGCTCCACCGTCGCAAACACCTCCGCCGCGGCGTCGGTCCGGCCGGAGCCGTAGAAGAGCAGTTCCGCCAGCGCCAGCCGGGCGGTGTTGAGTTCCGACGGCGCCCGGAGCCGGGCGATCAGGTTCCGCAGTTCCGCCGCCGCGGTATCGAACGCTTCGGAACGCCGCTGTTCGTCGAGCCGGGTCGCCTCGTAGTGGCGGAAGAGCACCTCCGGCTCGACCTTGTCCTGATTGCGGATCATCGTCTCGTAGAACTCCCGGCTCTCCTTCGCCAGCTTCGCCCGGCGGAGCGCCTCGCTCAAGTAGCGGTATCCCCCTTCCTGAAGCCCGGTCTCCGCCTCCTGCGCCAGCGCGGCGCGGAGAATCTCCGCTTCGCGCCCCGGCTTCGGCAATGACTGCCCGTACCGATAACTCAGCTCCACCCGGTGGGAGATCTTCTTCCCGTCGGCGGTTCGAACCGAAACAACGTAATCGCCCGGCTTGAAGTAGGCGTGCGTGAGCGTCTTCCCTTCGCCGGTGCCGTCGCCCCAGTCGACCGAACGGATTTCGGTGCCGACCTGCGGAGAAAGCGAGACGAAGTAGAGCTGGAGCTTCTGACCCTCCTCGGTGAGCATCTCCTCCAATTGCCAGCCGAAATCGGGAATCTTCCGCCCGTACTCATCCAGCCGGGGGCCCACCTTCGCCCGGAGCGTCGGGGTGTAGGCGCTCTCCGGAATCGGCGAAAACTTCTTTTCACTGCCCGGGGTGCGCCACCCCGCCAGCGAATAACAGCTCCAGCGCGAATTGGCGTGCAGATAGGTGATGCGGTGCTCCCCTGCGGCGAGTTCGACCGTTCCGGCCCGTTCGCCGCGCAGTCCGCCCCAGACGTCGTGGTTCCCCGGCCAGGCGACGACCGGCTTGCCGTCGATCTCCAGAAAGGAGGCGTCGGTGGAGGCGGTGCAGAAGGTGTAGCGGCCCGGCCGGGCGATCCGCAGCACCCCTTCGAACACGTGCAGACTGCCCGGATTCGGCCCGAGCGGATTCCAGCCGGAGTAGATCCGCTTCTCGACCACCGCGCCGCGCGGTTCGGCCTCGTCGAGCAGCCGTTCGAACGCCTTCCGGTTCGGAACCTGCCGGTACTTGACCCGGTAGACGCTCCGGATCACCCCGGAGGCGGGGAGCCAGTCGCTCGCCGCGTCGACGGGCTTTTTCCCCTCCTCCAGCCGGAAACTCTCCCCCGGTTTCGCGTTGAAGACGAAGCGCACCAGCGAACCGCGGCGCAGCAGCACCTTCGCCGGGCGCTCCGTGCGCAGAGAATCGGTCAGCCGGAAATCGGGGGTCTCCATGTGGCACTCCGCCTCGACCAGGTATTGCGGATGCGATTGCGCTCTCCCCGTTTCCGGCACGGAGAGCCGCCGTTCCGCCGCGGAGGCCGGCAGGAGGAGTCCGGCGGCCAGCACAGCCGTGCACGGCCAGATTCTCCATCCACGTTTCATTCCGCACCTCCGGCTCGATCGAACAGTTTCACACCGGATAACATTTCCCCGTTCCCCTGTTCTTTCAAATGGATTTTTCTCTTTTTTCCATTATTTTTTTGTAATGCCGGGAAGTGCGGTTGACAGAGGAATCCGGACGGGCTATTTTGAAGCGGATCAAGCGAACCCCGGGCGGAGGCCTTCCCGTGAATCTCCTGAAAACCAAACTCAACTGGCAGGATTTCGAATTTCAGGTGCTCTACTGTGTCCATGACCGGGAGACCGACGTGAGAAATTCCCACTCCCACGACGACTACTATGAGCTGGTGGTGGTCCGCGAAGGGAACGCCTCCCACGGCTTCGGCGGCGCCAAAAACCGGATCGGACCCGGCGACGTCTTCCTCATCCTCCCCGGCGAAACCCACTACTACGCGGAGGCGCGGAAGCTCGGGATCTACAATATCCTGTTTTCCCGCCACTTCTTCGCCCAGCTGCTGGCCGAATTCCAGGGCGCGGCCGAGATCGAAGCCTATCTCGGACTGCCCAACGCCTCCTCGCCGAAACCGCGCTCCCTCGAAATCCGCCACTTCGATCAGCGGCTCCTCTTCCAGATCACCGAACTGCTCGATGAAATTCTGCTGGAAGAAAAGGAGAACCGCTCCGGCGCCCGGCTGATGGTACTCGGCAACGCGCTGAAGCTCCTGACGCTGATCTGCCGGCACGCGAAGAAAAACGCCGCCGTGCAATCCGGAGACGCCGCGGGGAAAATCCATGGAATGGTCCGGGAACTCGACCGCTCCTTCGCTGAAGAGTGGTCGCTCCGCAGCATGGCCGAAGCGAGCGGATTTTCCGTCGGCGGCTTCCGCCAGCAGTTCCGGCGGATCATCGGGGAACCCCCGGTCGCCTGGCTGCTCTCGCTCCGGCTGGAAAAGGCGGCCCATCTGCTGCGCAGCAGCACCCTGCCGGTGGCCGATGTGGCGGAACGGTGCGGATTCCACGACAGCAACTACTTTTCCCGCCAGTTCCGCCGCAAGTTCGGCTGTTCGCCGCGCCGCTTCCGGCAGCGCGACGCAGCTCAGTGACGCAGGTTCAGAAACGTTTCCGCGCGCTTTGCGGCGTTCTCGGCGATGTTCCGGTAGAAGAAGAGGACATCCCCCATGTGCAGCACGCCGCGGGGAAAGAACTCCGCCTCGTACTTCTGCGGCGACTCCAGATCAACCACCATCGTGCCGCGTTCGAGATCGAGTGCACCGCCGCAGAAACCGAGCCGCTCCAAAGCGACACTGCCGTCCGGACGGAAGAAGACCGCGCCGCGGTTCGCCTCCTTCGGCGCCGGCTGTTCGTCGGTGCGCCAGTTCAGCGGGTTGATGGCGATGCCGCCGCAGAAGATCGACCGCTCCGCGCCGGGCGCTTCGGTGTTCCACGAAACCACCACGCCGGTGTCACATTCGCCGCGCGCCATCCGAAGCTGCGGATACGCCTCCAGATCCTCCTTCGTCACCGGCCAGCCGATCACGTAGGCCGCGACCAGCTGTTTCAGCGCCGGCGAATCGGGCGGAAGTTCGTTTTTCAGCAGATCCAGCACCGCCATCGCCCCCTGGCTGTGCCCCATCAGAAGGAACGGGCGGCCGTTGTTCCGGTGTTCCAGATAGTGGCGGAACGCCCGGCGGATGTCCTCCAGCCCCGGCTCCATCGACGAAAGATCCTGCGGCGAAGCGGAAAGGCCGCGCAACGCCCGGTTCAGCTCCGCCTGCCGGTAGTGAGGAGCGAAGATATTGAACTTCCCCCGGAACATCATCGTGTGCTCTCCGGAGATCAGTTCGCCGCGGTGACGCAGCGCCGGGACCGCGATGTCCATCACCGGGTGCGCCGCGTCGACGAAGACGGTCGGGTAGACGTAGAAGACGTCCACCGGGAGTGCCGACGGATTTTCCGGCAGCGGCACCGCCCAGCTCTCCGGCTTCGCGTAATCGGGCTCCACCGCGGCCTGTACGGCACGCACCTCCGCCGTGGTCTCCGGGAGAACCGCACACCCGGCAGCATACCACAGCATCACCGGCAACAACACAAGCAGCAACAGCCGCAGCAGGAACTTCATCTTCGCCTCCTTCTCAAATGCACGGCACCGAAAACATGTCGGCACCGGAAACTTTCATCTTTTATTAAAAAAAACTCCGGTCAGGCAGATCCCGGCCGGAGTGAATTAATACAATTTGCAGAAATTACTCCCCGGGAGTGCTTACGGATCCGACATTGATCACTTCCAGATTGTTATCCAGAATACGGGAGAATCCCAGCGACTTCAGCTGTCCTTCATTCAGCGCTTCTGCCCGGCCGTCGGGGAACGCCGCCACCGTCATATTGCCGTGAATCAGCGTGACACCCGCGGAACCGTCAGCTGCAGTGGGAACAAAACTCCAATACTGTTGCGGATCACCACCGGTCGAGTCGGCAACATAGGTATCAGCATACATGACCAGTTCACTGGGGGATTTCATCTTCTCCAGAACATAGGCCATGACGGAACCATCCGCCGCGGCACCCGCCGCACGGAACCGCCCGAGAGTCCTGTAATTATTCGAGTACCAACCGCCATTAGCAGAGGCGTTGAGCATACCGGCTACCTGGTCAAAACTGGTTGCCGTATTCGGATCGAAATCCTTCTTGTTGAGTTTACAGATCATGATCTTGCCCGGGACATACTCCTGCGACCTGGTGTCGTAGCCGGATTTGTTCCCGGTGAGGACCCGCGCGTAGTTGTTATTGGTATCGAGCTTGTAGATCAGCATGTTCTCGTTGTCATTGGCGTAGAGCAATGCACCGGTCATCAGCTGTTTGTAGTTGTTGATGCAGTCGGTGCGGTTCGCGGTCGCCCGGGCGTTGTTCAGCGCAGGCAGCAGCATGCCGGCGAGAATCGCGATGATCGCGATCACGACGAGGAGTTCAATAAGGGTAAAATTTTTTCGCATTTTTCACACCTTTCCAGTAAGGTTGGTTGCCTCTGATAAAATTTTCCAATGGTAATCTATGCTGAAAACGGCAAAATTCAAGGGGGGAATCCGCGACAAAGCGGATTTTTTCCGGAATATTCAACCGAAAAGCAGAAAGGATTGACCCGGGACCGGACAGCGTCTCGTTTCAGCGAATCAGACGGAAGATCCAGGGGAACCGGAAAACCCGCCCCTCCGACGCCTTCTTCGTGGCAAGGACAATCAAAATCAGCGCCCAGATTCCGAGCATGGCCAGCAGCGGAAACCCGATGACGACGAAGAGCAGGAGACCGCAGACAAAGGAGTAGACGATCAGAGAGATCTGAAAATTGACCACCTCTTTGCCGACCTCGTCAAGAAACGCGGACTCCTTCCGCTTCAGCAGCCAGAGGATCAGCGGCGCAAGCAGATTGCCGAAGGGACAGATCATCCCGGCGAACTGCAACAGCTGACAGAGTACCGCCAGATTGCACTCATCACGCGTCGGAAGCGCTTCTCCCTTCGCCTCTTCTTCTGGGGTCACCGGGCCATTGCTGACGTTGTCCATCCTGCTGCCGCCTTTTGGTTGAGGGGTAAAAAAATGGCGAGAGAGACGGGACTCGAACCCGCAACATCCACCGTGACAGGGTGGTACTCTAACCAGTTGAGCTACTCCCCCGCATCCATATGCGATCGGCAACGGTCTTTAAAATAACCCATGTTGAGAAAAATTCAAGCTCATTCGACAAAAAAACCGAGGAATTTTCATCTCTTCTGCGGGATTTTCCGGGTTTACGGGAGATTTTCTTTGACTTGGTTCTTCTTACGTGATATATTACATCCCGGTTTGTCCACGACCGGTTTGTTCGCAGAGCCGGGATTCTCGATTTGAAACAGGCAGGAAAGGTATTTTTTATGGCGAAGCGGGAAGATGTGAAGAAGATCCTGATTATCGGTTCCGGACCGATCATCATCGGACAGGCGTGTGAATTCGACTACTCCGGAACCCAGGCGTGCAAGGCGCTGCGCGAAGAGGGGTACGAAGTGGTGCTGGCCAACTCCAACCCCGCCACCATCATGACCGACCCCGGCATGGCCGATCACACCTACATCGAACCCTTGACCGTCGACAGCATCGAAAAGATCATCGAGCGCGAGAGACCCGACGCCCTGCTGCCCAACCTCGGCGGCCAGACCGCGCTCAACCTCGCAATCTCCCTCCAGGATGCCGGAATCCTCGACAAGTACCACGTCAAGGTCATCGGCGTCGACCTCAACGCGATCAAGCGCGGCGAAGACCGCATCGAATTCAAGAAGACCATGGACATGCTCGGCGTGCCGATGGCAAAATCCGAACCGAGCTACTCGGTCGAAGAGGCCGAGAAGATCGCCGCCGAACTCGGCTACCCGGTCGTCCTCCGCCCCGCCTACACCATGGGCGGCACCGGCGGCGGCATCGTCTACAACGTCGAAGAGCTGCGTGAAGTGGTCGCCCGCGGCCTCGCCGCCTCGCTGATCGGCCAGGTGCTGGTCGAAGAGTGCGTGCTCGGCTGGGAGGAGCTCGAACTCGAAGTCGTCCGCGACGAGAAGGGCAACAAGATCACCGTCTGCTTCATCGAAAACGTCGACCCGATGGGCATCCACACCGGCGACAGCTTCTGCGTCGCCCCGATGCTCACCGTGCCGGAATCGGTGCAGAAGAAGCTCCAGGAGTACAGCTACCGGATCATCGACGCCATCGGCGTCACCGGCGGGTGCAACGTCCAGTTCGCCCACAACCGGGAGGACAACCGGATCATCGTCATCGAAATCAATCCGCGCACCTCGCGCTCCAGCGCCCTCGCCTCCAAGGCGACCGGCTTCCCGATCGCTCAGGTCTCCACCAAGCTCGCCACCGGCGTCACCCTCGACGAGCTGCCCTACTGGCGCGACGGATCGCTCGACAAGTACACCCCCTCCGGCGATTACGTGGTCGTCAAGTTCGCCCGCTGGGCGTTTGAAAAGTTCCCGCAGGCCAAGGACCACCTCGGCACCCAGATGAAGGCGGTCGGCGAGGTCATGAGCATCGGCAAGAGCTTCAAGGAGGCCTTCCAGAAGGCGATCCGTTCGCTGGAGATCGGCCGCAGCGGGCTCGGGCTGGTCAAGAAGATCGAAAAACTTTCGCTCGAAGAGCTGATTCCGCTGGTGGCCACGCCGTCGAGCGAACGCTATTTCCAGCTCTACGAGGCGTTCAAGAAGGGGCTGACCGTCGCCGAGGCGCGCAACCTCACCAAGATCACCGAGTACTTCCTCACTCAGATCAAGGAGCTGGCCGACTTCGAACTCAAGCTCGCCGGCTACACCTGGATGGCGCTGCCCGATGAGCTGCTGATCGAAGCGAAAAAGTCCGGCTTCTCCGACAAATATCTCGGCCGTCTCTTCGGCGTGCCGGAGAAAGAGGTCCGCGAGAGCCGCATCGCCCTCGGCTGCGTCGCCACCTACTGCCGGGTTCCGGTCAGCGGCGTCGAAAACGCCGACTACTACTACTCCACCTACTCCGGCGCGCCGGACGAGGTTCCGGTCTCCGGCAACCGCAAGATCATGGTGCTCGGCGGCGGACCGAACCGGATCGGCCAGGGGATCGAATTCGACTACACCTGCGTCCACGCCGCCTTCGCGCTGCGCGACGCGGGCTACGAATCGGTGCTGGTCAACTGCAACCCCGAAACCGTCTCCACCGACTACGACACCAGCGACAAGCTCTACTTCGAGCCGCTGACCACCGAGGACGTGCTGGCGATCTACGCCAAGGAGAAGCCCGAAGGGGTGATCGTGCAGTTCGGCGGCCAGACTCCGCTCAACATCGCTCAGGAGCTCAAGGACGCCGGCGTCAAGATCATCGGCACCCAGCCGGAAGGAATCCGGCTCGCCGAGGACCGCGAATACTTCCGTGAACGGATGATCGCGCTCGGAATCCGCCAGCCGGAGAGCGGCACCGCCCGTTCGCTCGAAGAGGCGGTCGCCCTCGGCCGCAAGATCGGCTACCCGGTGATGGTTCGTCCCTCGTTCGTGCTGGGCGGCCGCGGCATGGCGGTGCTCTACGATGAGGCGATGCTGACCCGTTACGCGATTGAAGCGATTCAGGTGAGCCCGGAATATCCGATGCTGATCGACCGCTTCCTCGACAACGCGATCGAATGCGAAGTCGACGCCATCTCCGACGGCAAGGACACCTTCGTCGCCTCGGTGATGGAGCACATCGAGCTGGCCGGAATCCACTCCGGCGACTCGGCCTGTTCAATTCCGCCGGTGACGCTGGCGAAGAAGTACCTCGACAAGATCGAGGAGCAGGCGGCGGCCATCGCCCGCGACTTCCGGGTCAAGGGAATTCTGAACGTGCAGTTCGCGGTCTGCGAGGATCAGGTCTGGATCATCGAAGCGAATCCGCGCGCTTCGCGGACGGTTCCGGTGGTCTCCAAGGTGACCGGCATGCCGCTGGCGCGGATCGCCACCTACCTGATGCTCGGCCACTCGCTCTCGGAATACAAGGACATTCTCAAGCCGCATCCGCAGACCTACTTCGGCGTGAAGGAGGCGGTCTTCCCCTTCAACATGTTCCCGGAGGTCGACCCGGTGCTCGGCCCGGAGATGCGCGCCACCGGCGAAGTGATGGGTCTGGCGCCGACCTTCGGCATGGCCTACTTCAAGGCGCAGCAGGCGGCCGGTTCGCGGCTGCCGCTCAAGGGGACGGTGCTGGTCTCGGTTTCGGAGCGGGAGCGCAAGTACCTGCTGCCGATCGTTCAGACGCTGCATGAGCTCGGCTTCAAGCTGGTCGCGACCGAAGGAACCGCGAAGTTCCTCGCCGAAAACGGCATTCCGCACTCGGAGGTCAAGAAGCTCAACGAAGGGCGTCCGAACGTCGCCGACCTGATCAAGAACCGCGAGGTCGCGCTGATCATCAACACGCCGATCGGGCGGCTGGGCAAGATCGACGACAGCTGCATCCGCATGCTGGCGATTCAGTACAAGATCCCGTACATGACGACGATCGCGGCGGCGAAGGCCTCCGCGGCCGGAATCCGCGAAGCGCTCCACGGCGACTCTTCGCCGAAGTCGCTGCAGGAGTATCAAGCCGGCCGGTAAGCTCCGGTTTCAACCAAACCTCCCGGGCGGGCGCGCCGCCTTCCCGGGAGTGAAGGACGGGAAAAATGACAGGTTGGCTCATCGCAATTCTGCTGCTGGTGCTGCTCCCCCTCGGGGGAGTTGCATTGCACTTTTTTCACCGTTCGAAACTGCTGGCGCGCCGGCTCGATGAATCCAACGAGCGGCGGAGGGAGATCACCAACTTCCTGATGCGCTTCTCCACCGGACTGCAGGGGGACGAAGGGGTGGCGGGGGCCATGCACGCGGCCGCCCGCCACGTCAGCGAACAGACCGACGCGGAGGCGGTCGCCATCTACGAACTCGCGGATGACGAACTGCGCGCGGTCGGCGTCTGCGGCACCTATCCGCTGGTTCACAGCACGAACAAGCTGCTTTTCACCCGCCAGCACCACCTGTTCGAAGCGTTGCGGCGCGAACGGATTGCGCCGGGGCAGGGATTTCTCGGCGGAATGATCCTCTCGCGCCAGCCGGAGCTGGTTCCGGATGCCTCGGCCGACGAGCGGTTCAGCGAATATCCGGACAACGCCCACCTGGGCAGCGTCATGGCCATTCCGCTGCTGCGCGACGGCATCATGGTGGGCGCGGTCTGCGCGGCGACCAACCGGCTGCAGCCGGGGCGCCCCTTCTCCGAGCAGCAGTTCAGCCGGCTGAAACTGCTCTCCGGGCAGGTGCTGATGGTGCAGAATCTGATGCAGGTTTACAGCGAGATCAGCCGCCGGGAGCGGATCGACCAGGAGCTGGAGTTCGCCCGCCATCTGCAGCTTTCGCTGCTGCCGCACGCGTTCCCGGCGTGGGATCAGTTCTCCATCGACGCCTACACCCGCTCGGCCAAGGAGGTGAACGGCGACTTCTACGACTTCGTGGAGATCGACGAGAACCGGCTGCTGGTCATCATCGGCGACGCCTGCGGCAAAGGGATCCCCGCCTGCATGCTCACCGCCATGGCCCGCAGTTTCGCCCGGAGTCTGGCGGACAACTTCACCACCCTCAGCGATTTCCTCAAGGAGATCAACAACAAGCTCCACCGCGACACCGATGCGGACCGGTTCATCACCCTCGGCTGCTGCCTGCTGGACCGCAGCAACTCGCTCATCGAATTCGGCCGTGCCGGACACACCGATCTAATCTCCTACATTCACGGCCACATCCGCACGGTTTCGCCGGACGGCACCGCACTCGGCATTCTGCCCGATGAATTCGCCTCATTCGACACCTTCTGCATGAGCTTCGAACCGGGAACGGCGCTGATGATGTTTTCGGACGGCCTCTCCGAAGCGCTGAACCGCGACGCGGAGGAGTTCGGGGTGCACCGTCTCACGGAGGTGTTCCGCCGCTCCTGCGAGCTCGGCGGGACCTCGCAGGCGATCATGGACCGCGTCCTCGACGAAGTCGCCTCGTTCGAGGCGGAACAGAACGACGACCAGACCATCGTGCTCATCCGCCACACCGGGAAAGCATAGGGTTTCCTGAATAAAAATTCACATTTTTCCCCTCTCCTCTCTTGCCGGATTGCGAAAGTGCGCTATATTAACTGATTATCCTTATTCGAGAGCGGCGCCGGACGGGAAACCGGTGCAGTCGTTTTCATACACAGGGAAGGGAATATCATGGCCATCGAGTTATCTTACATTATTATTACCCCCTACAGTCTGCTCAAATCCCGTACCGGCGGCATCATCGCCCGCCTGATGTCCCGCACCGACCTGGAATTCATCGGCGCCCAGATGCTCTCCTTCACCCGGGAGATGGCGGAGAAATACGCGCGCAGTCTGGAGGACGCCGCCAGCCACATCTCCTCGGAGAGCGGCAAACTGCTGGCCAACTATGTTCTGGAAAATTTCCCGCCCCGCGAGGACGGCAGCCGGGAACGGGCGCTGATGCTGCTCTTCCGCGGCGAGGACGCCTGCCGCAAACTCTCGGAGATCACCGGCCGTCTCTCGCCCTATTCGCCGCGCAATCCCGGAGCCGGCGAGACGCTCCGCGACACCTACGCCGACCTGGTCAAGGACAAGGAGAACCCCTCGGTCGTGCGCTACTTCGAACCGGCAGTGCTCACGCCGCCGAACATGAAGGAGGCGCTGGTCAAGCTCCGGCTGTTCGCCGACTTCGCCGCCGCCTCGCCGAACCTCATCGACAACTCCCTAGGTTCGGCCCCCGGAGACGAGCGCACGCTGGTCATCATCAAGCCGGACAACTGGCGCTGCCCCTCCAGCCGGCCGGGGAACATCATCGACATGCTCAGCCGCACCGGCCTGCGGATTGTCGGGTGCAAGGTTCACCGCATGAGCGTCAATGACGCGCTCGAATTCTACGGCCCGGTCCAGGACGCGCTCCGCTCGAAGCTCGCGCCGAAGATCGCCGAGCGCGCCCGCCACCTGCTCGAAGAGAATTTCAAGGTCAAGCTGCCCGACGCTTCGCTGCCGGAGCTGGTGGAGTCGGTCGGCATTCCCTACGCCGACGACCAGTTCTCACAGCTGATCGAATTCATGTCCGGCAAACGCCCGGAGAACTGCAACGAAATTGAACGCCAGCAGCAGAACAGTCAGGCCAAATGCCTCGTTCTGATCTATGAAGGCCCTGACGCCATCAGCAAGATCCGTTCGGTGCTCGGGCCGACCGATCCCTCGAAGGCGCCCGGAGGAACCGTCCGCCGGGACTTCGGCAGCAACATCATGGTGAACACCGCGCACGCCTCCGATTCGCCGGAGAGCGTCGAGCGGGAGATGAAGATCATCCGCATCCAGCAGAATTCGCTCTCGGCCCGCATCTACGAATTTCTGGCGGAATCCAGCATCGACCGCTGACCCGAAAATCATCCGGAAAGGAGCACGCCATGCCGATCCGCGATCAGCAGAAAATCCGCCGGGCGGCCGTCGCCGGCCGCTTCTACGAGGGAGAGGCGCTGGACCTGCGCCGGAGAATGGCGGAGACCGAAGCGCAGTTGCCGCCGCCGGCCGCGGACGCCCGGACCACGCCGGTGCGCGGCTGCATTCTGCCGCACGCCGGTTACCTTTTCTCGCTCGGCGTGGCGATGGAGACGATGCGGGAGGCGCGGCACGGGAGCTATCGCAACGTCGTACTGCTCGGCCCCTCGCACTATGTGGGGTTTCACGGGGTGGCGGGTTCGACCTACACCTCGTGGCGGACGCCGTTCGGCGACCTCTCCACCGCGCTCACATTGCAGGAGAAGCTCGAAGAATCCGGCAATCCGCTCTTTCAGATCTCCGACGCGGCGCATACGCAGGAGCATTCGCTCGAAGTGGAGTTCCCGCTGATCCAGTACTTTCTCGGTTCGCCGGAGATTCTGCCGCTGGTGGTGGGCGGAATTGCCCCGGCCGATCTGGAACCGCTCGCGAAGATGTTCGCCGCCATCGACTCGCCGGAGACGCTGTGGATCATCAGTTCGGACTTCACCCACTACGGCGAGAACTTCCGCTACACGCCGTTCGGAGAGAGCGCGCCGCCGGAGGAGCTGAACCGACTCGACCGGGAGGCGGCGGAACGGATTGCGGCGCGCGACCTCGACGGATTCTGCCGTTTTCTCGGGCGCACCGGCGCGACGATCTGCGGCGCGAATCCGATCGCGCTCTACCTTGCGCTGCTCGACCGGGTCGACCCGGAGCGGAAGATCTCCGGGGAGATCGTCTCGATGGCCGACTCCGGCGAGGTGACCGGCGACTACTCCCACGTCGTGGACTACGCCGGAATCCTTTTCCGTTGACAACCCGCAACCTTGGAGGCCTCTCATGAAATCGTACCGCAAGGAGCTCTGTTTCAATCTGCCGTATCGCCGCGGCTTTCTCAACATCACCCACGAGGTGGAGGCCGCGCTGAAGGAGTCGGGCATCCGCGAAGGGCTGGTGCTCTGCAACGCCATGCACATCACCGCGTCGGTGTTCATCAACGACGACGAATCGGGGCTGCACGCCGACTTCGAGCGGTGGCTGGAGCGTCTCGCGCCGGAGAAACCCTACGACCAGTACGCTCACAACGGCTACGAGGACAACGCCGACGCGCATATGAAACGGCAGATCATGGGGCGCGAAGTGGTGGTCGCCGTCACAAACGGCAAACTGGATTTCGGCCCCTGGGAACAGATCTTCTACGGGGAATTCGACGGCAAACGCTCCAAGCGGGTGCTGATCAAGATCATCGGCGAGTGACGCAGTCCCGGGGTCACTCCCGCTTCAACTCCCGGAGCAGTTCCGCCTCCCCGGCCCAGAAGACCGCGCCCGCGTGGCCGCAGTCGGGGAAGTCCATGATCTCCTTTTCCGCCCCGCCGTAGGCGTTGAACGCCGCGTAGACCGAGGAGGGGACGGCGGCGGGATCGGAAAATCCGACCGTGAAATAGGCCTTGGCGCGCGAGCGGCGGGCGAGAGAGACGCCGTCGAAAAGGGCGGCGCACCGGTTTGCCTCCGGCGAGACCGGGTGAAAGCTCACCGCGCCCGGCCACGATGCCGCGCGCCCGACCAGCACGCCGAGCTGATCGCATCCGGCGGGTGCGTTGAAGAGCCCGACGGTGACCGCGGGATCGAAGGCGGTCGCCGCCAGCGACTGGAGTCCGCCCTGACTGCCGCCGTGGACGGCGAGATTCTCCCCGTCCCACTCCGGCAGGCTCCTGAGGAACTCGAGTGCGCGCAGCACCCGCAGAAACATGTCGCGGAACGGCGACGCCTCCCCTTCCAGCACCGGGCGGCGGGCGTAATCGGCCAGCTCGCCTTTTTCGAGCTCCTGATAGTATTCCGGCAGCTGATTGTTTTCGATGCCATGGGCGTTGACGTTCAGCGCGATCAGGCCGTGAGCGGCCCAGGTGAGCGGCTGAAAGGCACTGCGCACCCCGGCGCCGTGGAAGAAGGCGTAGCCCGGGCAGCTCCGCGGCGCGGCGTTGCGCGGCATCGCGAGGATGGCCGAGACCGGTTTCGCTCCGGCGCAGGCGATCCGCAGGTCGAAACAGCGAACCCGGTCGGCGTACTCCGGCAGAACCGGCGCGATCTCCTCCATTTTCAGCACCTTCATCGGCACGGAACGGAGCAAAGCGAGCTGCCGCTGCCAGAACTCGTCGAAACCGGGCACATCGGGCAGACCGGCGATCTCAAATGGAGCGACGGCTCCGCCGCCTGCGGCGGAGAGTTCGCCGTACCTCGCCTCGAGCCGGACAAATCCCGGCCGCTCCAGATCGGTAGTCACCTCCACCGGATAGGAGCGGGTCGGCAGCGGGAACTCCACCGGCTCGTGGAATTCACGCTCCATTTTGCATTTGAGACCGATTCCGGAGACCGGTTTCCCGTGCCGCAGAAGCGAGACGCCGAAGGTGACCGGCTCCCCCGGGGCGACCACCGGCGAAGAGAGCGGGACTATGGAGAGGCGCTCTTCCGGCTCCGGAACGGGGGCAAGTTTCCACTCCGGGCAGAGGGCGTCGTACAGCGGCTGAGAATCGACTCTTATCATTGCAACTCCTTCCTGCGTGAATCGGCTCGAACGACGGAGCCGGGCCGGAGATTTTTTAAAAAATTCTCCGGATGATCTTGATTTGTCCAGTCCGGAGATATAATGTATCCCGAATGGGGAAAATTCAACCGGAGAATGCGATAAAACGATGAAATCCGGCAGAAAAAAACTCTGGATTTTCGCCGCAGTGCTGTTCCTGCTGGTTTTGGCGACGCTCGGCGCGGTCGTCTGGTATTGCACCGCCGAAGCCGCCGCAGAAGCGAAACTCCCGCCTGAGGAGCGAATCAAACGGAATTTCGAAAACGCCTTCGATCCAACCCAGTCGACGCTGGGGCGGCTCGACCAGCTCCGCCGCAGTTTCCGAAACGCGCAACAGGTGCCCGCCGAGCGGCGCAATGCGGTGATCATCGACGCGATCGCCGGCTCGATCGACCGGTTGCTGCAGGATTTCGCCGCGCTGCCGCCGGAGGAGAAGCCGGAGCGCGCCCGGCTGCTGCGCGAGGATGCCGAAAAGACGCTCGCCTACTTCCGCCGCCTGCCGCGGGAACAGCAGCAAAAGGCGCTGGCACTGCTGATGAGCAGCGAGGGGGGGCGCGCCTCCTTCGACCGCGCGGTCAACACCGCGACTAACCGGCTCTCGCCGCAGGATCGGGAACAGCTTGGCCCCACCTTTAAAATCTGGAAGAAAATGCTGGAGAAACTATGAAAAGATACTCGTTCACCCTGGTGGAACTCCTGATCACGATCGGAATCATCGCCCTTCTCGCGGGGTTGCTCATCCCGGCGGCCGGGCGGGCGCGGGAGACGGCGCGCCGGGCCGGCTGTCTGAGCAATCTCAAGCAGATCGGCGCCGGGCTGGAACTGTACGGACAGGCGAACCGCTTCTGCCTGCCGACCTGCTGCGGGTCGCAGGATCCGGCGGCCGGACCGACGATCCGCGAGGTGCTGCTGCCGAATTTATCCGGCAGCGAAGATCTGTTCCGCTGCCCCTCCGACGCGGAGTATGCGGAGCGCCGCGGCGGCAGCTACGACTGGAACACGCTCGCCAACGGGCAGAAGATGGATGAGAAGACGCTTCGGATTCTCGACTTTTCGATGCCGGTGATGGGCGACTACGACAACTTCCACGGCAATACCGGGGAACGCGACGCCAAAAACTGGCTCTACCTGCCGGCGGAAATTCAGAAGCGTCTGAAAAAGTAACGGAACGCTCCGTCACTTTCCCGCCGTTTCTCCGTCATTTTTCATTGGAGCACTCCCGCCGCCGGACACGCCATTCAGAAGGAGTACAGCCGTATTTCCGCTGAAACTCTTCAAAAAGCGCTCCGGGCGACGGAAAGCCGCACTCTTCGGCAACCGCAGCGACCGTATCGTCGGAATCGAGCAGCCGGGAGGAGGCCAGTCCGAGCCGGAGTTCCGCGAGCAGCCGCTTCGGGGAGAGCCCCAGTTCCGCCACACAGCGTCGGTAAAACGTCGATTCGCCGAGATGGTGACGGCGGGCAAATTCGGCAATCTTCACCGGTCCGGCGGCGTTTTTCTCCAGCAGATTGAGCAGTCGTCGCAACCGGATGTCGGCGACGGCGAAACCGTTGCTGCTGCCCCGCTCAATCACCCCGGAGGGAGCGATCAGAAGCTGTTCCTGTTTCACCGGCGGCCCCTCTTCCATCATGCGGTCCAGCATCCGGGCGGCAAAAAACCCACGCTCATACAACCGGGTTTCAACACTGGACAGCCGCGGCTCGGTGGCGGTGCAGAGCAGCTCCTCGTTGCCGACGCCGATCAGAGCGATCTCCTCCGGCACCTTCCGACGGGCAAGAGCGGCGGCGTTGAAGATCGCGGCAGCCTTCCAGTCGTTGTTGCAGAAGACCGCACAGGGACGCGGCAGCTGAACAAGTTTTCTCGCCAGAAGATCGATGGTCTGCGGCGAACGGAAATAGCGCGGCATCGACAGGCGGACCGCCCGGAAGCCATCTTGCGCAATCCGCTCCTCGAAGGCGCGATCCCGCCCGTAGCAGTCGGTACAGACTGCGAAATTGCGGTGGCCGCGGCGCAGGAAATATTCCGCCGCGACGACGCCGATCCGGAGATTGTCCGGCGCGACGATGCCGTCGGCGACCCGTTTGAGCAGCGGATCGAGCGACAGCCCCACGACCCGGACCCCCGCGTCATGTAACGGTTCGACACCGCTGCCGGTATCGGTGAGATATCCGTCGCCGCGCCAGTTCCTGATGTGGCTCCGAAGGTTGAACATCTGCGGCATCTCCAACTGCCAGCCGTGCTCCCGGGCGTAGTCGACAATACCCCGCAATTCCTGTTGCAGATAGAAGTTCTTGGCGAACAAAACGGTTTTGACATGTCGCTTCTTCATTTTATAGAATATCATTGCATCCGAACAACTTCAAATGCATTTTGCATGATTTCATGATAGAAATGCATGATTTCCTGCTTGTCGAATACGATTTTCCGGATATACTAGAAAGAAACCTCAAATACAGTTCTCCTCAACAACAGAAGGAAATGAGATGATGGAACGGTGGAGCAGAAAAAAAGCATGGGAGTGGTACGACAATCAACCATGGCTGCGGGGCTGCAACTTTCTGCCGTCCGACTGCTGCAATCGAATCGCCCTCTGGCAGGAGCTGGATTTTGAGCGGCACCTGGCCACCGCCGACCGGGAACTCGGACTGGCGGCGTCGATCGGATTCAATTCGATCCGGGTGATTCTGGAGTTCATCGTCTGGGATGAACAGCACGACGGGTTCCTCGAACGGTTCGAGCGGTTCCTCTCGGTCGCCGCGGGGCACGGCATTTCTCTGCTGGTCTGCTTCGCCAACGACTGCACCATTCCCCGGGATGAAAATTACCGTCCTCCCCAACTGGGGCCGCAACCCTGCGACTGGGGCTATCACGGCGGCCGGAAGAACTCCCCTCACCGCAGGTACGATGGCGCCGGTTACAATCCGGTGCTGGACGAGCCGGAGGTGGCGGAACGCTTCTACACCATGGTTGCGGAGATCGTCGGCAAGTACGCCGCCGATCCGCGCATCGTCGCCTGGGATCTTTTCAACGAACCCGGCAACGGCAACCGTTATGAGATTTCATTTCCACATCTGCAGCGTATCTTCGACGTAGCCCGGAGCATGAATCCATCGCAACCGCTGACCACCGGCGGCTGGCGCGGCAGCGTCCAGAACTGGAAACCTGTCGAAAAACTGGCGCTGGAGCTCTCCGACGTCATCTCCTATCACTGCTACGGGGACTACGAAGCCAACATTCTGATGATCTCGAACCTGCGTGAATTCGGCCGGCCGCTCTTCAACACCGAATGGCTGAACCGGATCTGTCACAACAACGTCGCCGAAGCCTTCCCGCTCTTCTTCCTCGAAAAGGTCAGCTGCTGGAACTGGGGATTCGTGGCCGGACTCTCACAGACCTACGAACCTTATGAATCCATGTGGAAACAGTATGAAGAAAATCCTGCCCTGCCGTTCGATTTTACCAAGTGGATGCATGATCTGTTCCGGCCAAGCCTGCACCCATACGACCCAAAGGAGATTGAAATCATCCGGAAATACTGCCGCATGGCCGACGAAAAACGCGCGGCACAGTGACGATCCGCCTGACCGGGGGGAAAATCCCCCCGGAATGGAGAATCACTTCACCAGAACCGTGCCGAGCGGCAGCCGGAGATCTTTGCCGATCCCCTGGTTCTCCAGCCGGACACGGGCCCCCTTCCCCTTGGCGTCATACAGCCCGAGGAAGACGGAGAGCTCCTTGCCCTTCTGCTTTTCCAGATAGACTCTGCGGACGAAGCGCATCTGCTTGCCCGGCGTCCATTCGGTGGTCGCGGGCGAAGGGGTGAAGTCGCCGCCGGCGACGATTTTGCCGCCGCTGGTGAAATGGACGAAGACCGCCAGCGATTTTTCCGCGCTTTTCTCTCCGGCATTGGTGAATACATACTCGACCTTCGCCGGCAGCGTGACGTCGAGCTTGCGGGGCTGTTCGAGCGACTCGCCCGCTTTGTAGAGAAGTTCTCCATTCACCGAAACCTGGTCGAGGCGCGGCAGGAACACCGCGTCGGCGGCCTCCGCAATGAGAGAAACGGCGGCGAGACAGCAGACGGCAAGAGCGGTTTTCAACATCGTGTATCCTCCTTTATTTGCTTGTTTCCTGCCGGAAGGCCGGATCGGCCCCTCCGGACATTTTTTCATTATACCGCAGAGTGTGCGGTTTGTCAATCGCCGGAAAAGATAATTTCCGGGCCGTCAGAAGTCAAATTCGAGCTGGACCGGCCGGTTCAGCTCCTCGGGAGTGAGAAAATTGCTCACCGTCACCCCCACCAGCCGGATCGGATGCTGATACATTCCACCTTTTTCGGCGAGTTCCAGCGCGATTTCGCCGAGGCGGCCGCCATCCGGCACCGGCTCAGGAAAACTCTGCGAACGGGTCACCGTGTGAAAGTCGCCGAACCGGAGCTTCACCGTGACGGTCCGCCCGAGCAGACCCCGGCCGAGCAGCAGCCGCGCCACCTTGTAGGAGAGAGTGCGCACCATGATCCGCAACTGGCGGCGGTCGGTGCTGTCTGCCGACAGAGTGATCTCCTTGCCCACCGACTTCGGTTCGTCACCGGTCTCCACCGGACGGTCGTCAATCCCGCGGACAATCCGGTAGTAGAATTCCCCCACCTTGCCGAAGTGCGCCGCCAGCGTCGACCGGTCGAGCTGCCGCAGATCGTGCCCGGTGCGGACGTTCATCGCCAGCAGTCGCGCCGCAGTCGCCCGCCCGATGCCGTGAAACTTCTCCACCGGCATCGCGTCGAGAAACGACTCCGCCTCCTCCGGCCGGATGACCGTCAGTCCGGCCGGTTTGTGCAGGTCGGAGGCGACCTTCGCCAGAAATTTGTTGCAGGAGACCCCGGCGGAAGCGGTCAGGCGCGTCTTCAAAAAGATCTCCCGCTGAATCTCCCGCGCAATCCGGGTGGCGGAGCGTTCGCCGCGCTTGTTCACCGTGACATCCAGATACGCCTCGTCGATCGAAACCGGCTCCACCAGATCGGTGTATTCGTGGAAGATTCCGCGGATGACCGCGGAAATCCGTTTGTACTTCTTGATGTCCGGGTGCAGCAGCACCGCCTCCGGGCAGAGACGGAAGGCGGTCCGGGTCGGCATCGCCGAATGGACCCCGAACGCCCGCGCCTCGTAGGAACAGGTGGAAACCACGCCGCGATGTTCCGGCGAACCGCCGACGATCACCGGACGGCCGCGCAGCTCCGGGCGGTCACGCTGCTCGATCGACGCGAAGAAGGCATCCATGTCGATGTGGATGATCTTCCGCGCCGCTCCGGCACCGCCCTCCGGAGCTCCTGCCGGAGACTCCATTGCGCCGCCTCACTTCACCAGCAGAACGCTCGTATCCGCGAAGAAGAGGTAGATCGTCAGCACCGCCAGCAGCAGCAGAACGCCGGCCAGCCGCACATGTTTCCACGGCGTGAGGTCGACCGCCTTGGCATCGATCTGGCAGTACTCCTCCTTCCGCGGCGAAATCTCTCCGTACACCAGCATGAAGACGATGAGGTAGAGGAAGACCAGACCGAGGAAGTTGTAGTCGTTCATCGCCTTGACGATGCGGTCGAAGGGCGGCACGAAGTAGAAGAAGGCGATGAAAATCACGCCGCCGCCCAGCGCCCAGCGCGCCGCCGCCGCCGGAACCCGCCGCGACACCATGCCGACCAGCACCACCGCCAGCAGCGGAATGAAGTAGATGCCGTTCATCTTCTGGAGGTAGCTGAAGATGCTGTCCACCTGATTGAGCAGCGGCGCGATGGCGACCGAGACGACGGCGATGATGAGGCCGAAGTACTTCCCGGAACGGACCACCTGCAGATCGGTCGCGTTCGGGTTGAAATATTCGCGGTAAAGCCCGAGGCTGAAGAGCGTGCAGGTGGAGTTCAGCGCGGAGTTGAAGCTCGACAGGATCGCGCCGACCATCACCGCGGCGAAGAATCCGGTCAGGACCGGCGGCATCACCGTGCGGACCAGCGCCCCGTAGGCGAGCGAGGAGTCGATCGAACCGTTGGCGCGGACCACCCCCGGCAGAAGTCCCTGCTTGTAGAGGTAGTAGGCGACCAGCCCGGGAACCACCAGATAGAGCGGTCCGAGCAGTTTCAACAGTCCGGTCAGCAGCACCCCCTTCTGCCCCTCGGCGAGCGAACTCGCGCCGAAGGTGCGCTGGATGATCTGCTGGTTGGTGCACCAGTAGAAGACGTTGATGAAGAGCACCCCGGAGAAAAGCGTGGTGAAGGGCACCGCCTGATGGTTTCCGCCGAGGCTGTTGAACATCGCCGGCTCGTAGGTGCGCACCTTTTCCAGCCCGGCGAACATCCCCTCGCCGGCACCGGCGTACCGGAGCGCGAAGTAGACGATCATGAAGCCGCCGATCAGGAGGCCGATGCCGTTGAGCAGGTCCGCGACCGCCAGCGTGCGCAATCCGCCACAGAGCGCGTAGACCGAACCGACCACGCCGATCAGGATGACGATGAGGTAGAGCATCCCCAGCTCGGAGGTGATGCCGAAGAGCGACTGAACCCCGAAGATGCTCAGCAGCCCCTTGGAACCGGTGTAGAGCACGATCGGCAGCAGAATCAGCATGTAGGCGAGGAGGAAGATCAAATTCGCGATCGAACCGGTGTGTTTGTCGAACCGCAGCTCCAGATACTGCGGCACCGTCGCGATGCCGCTTTTGAGGAAACGGGGCAGGAAGAAGAGCGCCATCGCCACCAGCGCCACCACCGCGACCACCTCCCAGGCCATCACGCTCAGTCCGTAGGAGAAGGCGTCGCCGTTGAGTCCGACCATCTGCTCGGTCGAAAGGTTGGTCAGCAGCAGCGAAGCGGCGATGAAGGGATAGGTGAGCGAGCGGCCAGCGAGGAAGTATCCCTCGTTGGTGCGCCGCTCGTCCCGGCGCGTGATGAGATAGGTCAGCAGTGCGACGGCTCCGGTGAACAGCAGAAAGGTCACCGGCGTAATCCAGACATTGTTCATACCATTTTCTCTTCTATTTGTATTGAGTTGACAAAATCATAATCAGGCCAGCAGATCCGCTTCTCCGTTGGAAACCACGAGGAAACACGGCGGCAGCCCGGCCAGATCGCGCTTGAGCAGCTCGTGAGTCACCAGCTGCCTCCGCACGTCGGTCGTGTTGTAATCGGGGAACTCGATGAAGACCAGCTCCGCGCCGGACGAGTATTTCGGCAGCACGCGGCGGAGGCGGACCTCCTCGTCGAGCCCGACGATCTCCGCCTCGATCCGGGCGGCGTCGAGCACCTGACGGATTCGGCGGACCTTCTCCCGGTTCATCGGCAAAAAGATGCGCAGCACACTCTTGCGCCAGTCGCGGTCGAGCTGCACCAGGTAGGCGAGAATGGTCATCAGCGACCCCCCTTCCGGCGTCTGCCACCAGATGTCGATGGTGCCGCCGTCGTACCGCTGGGGCCGGGCGCTGGAACGCTCGTTGGCCAGCACGATCGCGTTGCGGTGAAAGTCCCCGACGATGGTCTGCAGATGGGTGAAGAAAGGCACGACCCGCTCGGCCCGCCGCGGCCACCCCATCATCACGATGTTCGGCCGGATGGGATCGAGCGAATGGCTCTGCAGAATGATCCGCAGCGCGCTGTCGAATTCCGGCGCGATCACCACGGTCGGGAAGACCGGCCACTGCCGTTCGCGGGCGAGCCGGCGCAACCGCCGGAGCTGGGGAGTGCGCCGCTCCCCGATGTTGTGCGGATCGTCGGAAATGACGATCTGAATCAAGCTGACGATGCCGCGCCGCTGGCTGAAGAGCAGCGCGTACTCCATGAGCATGCTCCGCTCCTCCGGCTCACCGGAGAGGACGGCGATGGTGGGCCGCCAGTTCTTCGGGTGGAGCGGCAGCCGGGCGTACTGATGCAGCAGCGAATAGATCCGCGAATAGACGAAGCCGCGCCGGGCGTCGCCGTACGCCATCGTGAGGTTGCGGTAGCGCAGCCAGATGTAGAGCCCGAGGATCACCAGAAAGGCGACGATCGACAGCTCCAGGTCGATCAGAAACGCCGCCAGCACGCACGCCGCCGTCCCGTAAGCGGCGATTCCCCAGTGAAAAAAGCGGAACCGGGGGCGGAACGACGGATTCGCGCCGAGCGACTCGACGAACGCCGCCAGGTTGATGATCGCGTAGGTGAAGAGGAAGAAGAGCGAAACCAGTTCGCTCATGACCGTGATCGGCGAACTCTCCGTATCGGACGCGTTCCGGCCGATCATGCCGGACCAGATCAGAATCGGCAGCACGATCACCGCCACCAGAATGATGGCGCGGCGGGGTTCGTTGCGCGGCCCGGCCCCCGCGCGGAAGAAGCCGATGCCCGGCAGAACGTTGTCCACGCCGAGGCTCTGGAGCACCCGGGGCGCGCCGAGCATCCAGCCGAGCGCGGTCGAGAGCGTCGCCGCCAGCACGCCGGCCAGCACCATGAATCCGAGCCCGAAGAGCGCGTTCTTCGTGAGCAGCACGTAGGGGTAGGCGATCATATCCTGCCGGTTGAAACAGCCCGCCGCGATGATGATCTGAATGAGGTAGAGGACCACCGCGGTGCCGAGCGCGTAAAAGGTTCCGCGCGGAATCGAACGGTGCGGGTCGCGCAGGTCGCCGGACATGTTCACGCCGGCCATGATGCCGGTGACCGCCGGAAAGAAGATCGCGAAGCAGGGAATCAGCGAATGCACCGTGTCGAGCGGCCCCCAGTTGGCCCGCAGATTCTCCAGCGAGAAGTTCCCGAGCGGCCCGGCGAGGAAGACGATCACCGACACGCCGAGCACCGCCATGATGAAGAACTGCGCCCGGATCGCCCAGTCCGCCCCCTTCCAGACGAAGAAGAAGAGAATCGCGCCGAGAGCGACGTTGACCAGCGGGAAGTAAGGGCGCAGCTCCGGCCAGCCGTCGATGATCGCTTCGGTGGCACCGAGGATGTTGAAGGGAATCGCCAGCGACTGCGACACGAAGAGCGTCAGCCCGATCGAGGTGCCGAACGCCGGCCCGAGCACCCGGCTGATGAGGTAGTAGGCGCCGCCGCCGCCCACGTCGGTGTTGGTGGCGATCGCCGAAATCGAAAATCCGGTGGCGAGGGTGATGCTGCTGCCGACCAGCAGGATCAGCAATGTCTGAAACAATCCGGCGTTGCCGAGCACGAAATTCGTGCGCATGAACATGACCAGCCCGAGGATGGTCAGCAAGGCGGGAGTGTACACCCCCGCGAATGTGCCGAAATTGTAGCCGCCCGGCGTCTCCTCCGGAGCGGAAAAGTTTTCGTTCTGCATCTGTGAATCACCGCCGCTGGTCGTGGAAATCCCGGCCGGAAGGCCGGGCCGCTCCCGGAAATCCGCCGTCAATTCAATGTAGCGCCGGACTGCTTTTTTTCAACTGCAACGTTATTTTTTTTTTAGGGTTTCTTGCATTTTCCCTGAATGCACCGATATTATACAGCAGAGGATCAATTTCACTACCGGGAGGTTCCCCATGAGTTTCTACAAGAAAGTGGATAAGCTGTTCCGGAAGCACGAAAAGCTTATCGCCCGCAAAAATATCATGAAATCCGGCAACGGCGTCTACAACCGCTTCAAATATCCGGTCGTCACCGCCGAACACACCCCGATCTTCTGGCGCTACGATCTCGACCGTTCGACCAACCCGATGCTGCTCGAGCGGATCGGCGTCAACGCGACGATGAACTCCGGCGCGATCAAGTTCGGCAACCGCTACTGCCTGGTGGTCCGGGTGGAGGGCGCCGACCGCAAATCCTTCTTCGCGCTGGCGGAGAGCCCGAACGGCGTGGACAACTTCCGGTTCCGCGACTACCCGATCACCATGCCGGAGACCGACAACCCCGACACCAACGTCTACGACATGCGTCTGACCCACCATGAGGATGGCTGGATCTACGGCATCTTCTGCTCGGAGCGGCCCGATCCGGATGCCGCGCCCGGCGACCTCTCCAGCGCCGTCGCCGCCGCCGGCATCGCCCGGACCCGCGACCTGGTCAACTGGGAGCGGCTGCCCGACCTCAAGTCGAAAAGCCAGCAGCGCAACGTGGTGCTCCATCCGGAGTTCGTCAACGGCAAGTACGCCTTCTACACCCGCCCGCAGGACGGCTTCATCGACGCCGGTTCCGGCGGCGGCATCGGCTGGGCGCTGATCGACGACATCACCCATGCGGAGGTCAAGGAGGAGAAGATCATCGACTTCCGGCGCTATCACACGATCAAGGAGGTCAAGAACGGCGAAGGACCGGCGCCGATCCGGACCGAATTCGGCTGGCTTCACCTCGCTCACGGCGTGCGCAACTGCGCGGCCGGAATGCGCTACGTGCTCTACTTGTACATGACCTCGCTGGAGGATCCCTCGAAGGTGATCGCTTCGCCCGGCGGCTACTTCCTCGCGCCGAAGGGGAAGGAGCGGGTCGGCGACGTCTCCAACGTGCTCTTCTCGAACGGCTGGATCGCCGACGACGACGGGACCGTCTTCATCTACTACGCCTCGAGCGACACCCGCATGCACGTCGCGGTCTCGAGCATCGCACAGCTGGTGGACTACTGCTTCAACACGCCGCCGGACGAAGGCCGCTCGGCGCTCTCGGTGGAGACGCTCGACAACCTGATCGACCGCAACCTCCGCCTGCTTAAAAAATATTGAACCGGGGCAGAATCATGGAGCGCTTCTACGAGAAGTACATCATCCGCGAGGGGACGAAAGTCGATCTGTCGAAGTTCGACCCCGACGACACGCTGGAGTTCAAGGACAAGGCGGCCGGTCTGGCGCTGCTCGAAAAGAACAACCACCGGATCGCCCGCCTCCAGACCGACCTCTATTCCGAAGGCAAGCAGTCGCTGCTCATCGTGCTGCAGGCGCTGGACGCCGGCGGCAAGGACGGCACGATCAACAACGTCTTTTCGGCGATGAATCCGCAGGGATGCCGGGTGCAGTCCTTCAAGACGCCGACCGCGCTGGAGCAGGCGCACGACTTCCTCTGGCGCGCCCATCCGGTGGTGCCGCGCCGCGGGGAGGTGGTCATCTTCAACCGCTCCTACTACGAGGCGGTGCTGGTGGAGCGGGTGCACAAATTCGCCTCCGCCGAAGAGCTGGACTATCGCTACAAGGCGATCAACAACTTCGAGGATCTGCTCGTGCACAACCGCACCCGGATCGTCAAGTTCTATCTGCACATCGACAAGGATGAACAGCTCCGGCGCTTCGTCCGGCGGTTGAAACGGCCGGAGAAGCACTGGAAGATCTCCAGCAACGACTACCACGAGCGGCAGTTCTGGGATGACTACATCGAGGCGTTCGAGGTGGCGCTGAGCCGCTGTTCGACCAAACAGGCCCCCTGGTTCGTCGTGCCCGGCAACACCAAATGGTTCCGCAACCTGGTGGTTTCGCAGATCCTGCTCGAAACGCTCGAATCGATGAAGATCGAGCTCCCGGCACCGTCGGTGGACCTGCAGGAGACCCGGCGGCTGGCCGCCATCGAACTGGCCCGCCAGCGGCAGGAGAAAAACTCCATCCGGCGGAAATTCAAAGGGACCGGCAAATGAACTGCGACGGAGGGGATCGACCGGAATCCCCTCTCGCTTCGCAACTTCCCCGTCCGTTCCGGCGGCGGATTCCAACCGCCGGATTTCCGTTGCTGGCCGCGGCGGTGACGGCGGCGGTGTTCGCCTCCGTCGCCGGTTTCGGACAACTGCCGATCGACGACCACGCCTATCTGCACGACCATCTCGCCTGGAGCAGTGAGAATCTGGCGCGGAACCTCACCGAACCGGTGCTCAAGCTCTTCACGCCGCTGGTTTCGCTGAGCTTCATGCTGGATCAGTTGCTGTGGAACGGCACCGATTCCGGATACCACCTCTCCAACCTGTTCCTTCACCTGGCCGGAACGCTCGCCCTGTACGGCATCGGGCGCGAACTGGGGCTGCGGCGCGGCCCGGCGCTCTTCTGCACCCTGCTGTGGGCGATCTCCCCGCAGCGGGTGGAGTCGGTGGCCTGGCTTGCCGAACGCAAGGATGTTCTGCTGGGAGCCTGTTTCCTCGGCGGACTGTGGGGGGCGCTCCGCGGCCTCCGCACCGGCAAAACGTTGCTGCTGGCCGCCGGACTGCTGCTGGGGAGCTTCAGCATCTTCAGCAAGCCGACCGGAGCCGCCTTTCTGCCGGTGCTGGCCCTTCTGCTGGTCATGCGGCGGAGCCCGGCGGCGCAGTGGCGGAATTTCGCCCGGTTCGGCGCCCTCGCGCTTCCGGCGGTTCTGCTCTATTTCACCAGCGGCAGCCAGCCGGACGACCGCCAGCTCTGGGAGTACCTCCGGGAGGATCCGGTTTGGTTCACGCTGTTGCGGGGGTGCTCCAACGGGGCGCTTTACTTCTGGAAAAGTTTCTTCCCGCTCGATCTGAATCCGGTCTACCCCACCTTCCGGGCGGTGCCGGCCTGCTGGGTCATGACCGTCGGCACGGCGGTCGCGGTCGCCGCGGCGCTCCGGTTTCTCTGGAAGAGAGATCCGCGGCAGTTCTGGTATCAGGCGCTCCCCGCCCTGCTGATCTGGGGTGCACTGCTGGCGCCGGCGGCCGGTTTTCTCGTCTACGGCAACACCACCTTCGCGGACCGGAACAGCTATCTGCCCACCCCGTTTCTGCTCCTCGGCGTCATTCTGATCGTTCAGCGGAATGCCGGGGAGCTCCCGCTCCGGCTCCGCCGCCTGATCTGGCTCTATCCGGCGGTGCTGGCGCTCGGCACACTGCTCTATCTGCCGGTCTACCGCAGCGGCGAAACACTCTTTCTGCGCGCGACGACCGGCGGACGGATCAACTATCGCATCGGTTCGACCGTCGCCCTGCAGGAGATTCTCCGGGGCAATTCAGCAAAGGCGCAGGAACTGCTCCCGAAAATCGGCCCCTTCTCCGGCATGAGCGACGCCGATTCCCGGGATATCGAACTGTATCTGCACTTTCTCCGCGGCCTGATTCTGCACCGTTCCGGCAACTGGAATGAAGCGGCGCAGGAGCTGGGAGCCGCCCTCAATTCCCGCGTCCTCGTCCACCTGCGCGGCGTACGGAAAGACGCGCTCCTTCTGCTCTTTCTGGCGGGAATCGACATCACGCTCCGCAACGGCAACTCGGCCGGAGCGGCGGAACTGCATCGCGCAATCGCCGAATATTACGCGACAGATACCGGGCTGAACCGAAAGCATCTCGGTCTTGCCGCCGGATATTCCGGCAGACCGGACATCGCGCAGGAACATCTCTCCGAAGCGGCAAAATACCGTCCCGACGACCCGGAAATCCGGGCCGCGCTCGACGAACTGCGGCAGAACCGCACCGGCCGTTGATGGAACACTCTTCCCGGCTTGACTTTTTCCGGAAAGGGAGTACCTTGTAGGCATGAATTTTGAAAAGATCCATCGATTTCTGCGGGAGAACCGGATTCTCCTGCTGCTTCTTGCCGCCGGGCTGGCGGCACGGCTCTGCCTCGCCCTGCCCGGTCTGCTGACGGATCCGACCGAACGCTTCTCCCGCCCGGACAGCTCCGGCTACCTCGGTCCGGCGCTGGCGCTGGCCGAATCGGGCCGCTTTCTCGACGCGCCCGGCGGAGAGCCCTCCGCGGTCCGCGCCCCCGGCTTCCCGGTTCTGGCGGCCCTCTGCTACCGGCTCTTCGGCCTCGGGAACAACGGCGCGCTGGCCGTGGTTCTCATTCTCATCAGCACGGCGGCGGCGATTCCAATCTGGCTGGCCGGGTGCGAACTCGGCAGCAGACGCACCGGGGAGATCGCCGCCGGTCTGGTGCTCTTCAACCTCACGATGATGGCGCAGGCGCCGATGCTGCTCTCCGACACTCTGCTGGCGTTCACCGCGGCAGTGCAGTTCTACTGCTTCATCCGCTTTCTGCGGCGCGGCCGGGTGGCTGATTTCCTCTGGTGCATCCTCTTCGCCGCGCTCGGCGCGCTGATCCGGCCGATCAATTCGGTGTGGATTCTCCCGGCGCTGGTGCTGCTCTTCACCGCCCCGGCGCCCGGATGGCGGCAGAAGCTGTGGACCGGCGCGGCGGCGGCACTGCTCTTCGCCGCGGTTCTGACGCCGTGGATGTGGCGCAACGCCCGGCTCGGCGCCGGATTCTGCATCGACACCAACACCGGGGCGATGCTCCATCAGAACGGGGCGATGCTGCTGGCGAAGGTCAACGGCACCTCCTACGAATTCGAAAAGGCGAAGATCCTCGCCGAACTGGAGCAGCGCTTCGCCGACCACGAAAGATTTCCGGACGAGGCGAGCCGGGTGGACTACCGGCTGAAACAGTTCAAAGCGCTGATTTTCGCCCACCCCCTCGCCTGGCTGCCGCAGCACTTCCGGCCGCACATCCTGCTGCCCGACGCCCCGGGATTCTTCGAACTGCTCGGCGCGACCCGGTCGGACCGCGGCACGATGAACGTGCTCCAGAAGCAGGGACTCTTCGCCGCCGTCAACCACTATTTCGACGGCCGTCTCTGGCTGCCTTTGCTGCTGCTGCCCCTGCTGGCGCTGACGATGGCGCTCTATCTGGGAACGGCGGTCTGGCTCGGCATCGCGGTGTGGAACTGGAAGAGGCGCTGGTTTTCGCTGCTGGTCTTTCTCGCCTTCGTCGAATACTACTTTTTCCTCCCCGGCCCGGTGACCGTGCCGCGCTACCAGCTGCCGGCCCTGCCGGCGATGGCGGTCGCCGCCGCATTGGCATTTCCGGCAATCCGCCACTTTCTGAGCAGAAAAAAGGGAAATGACGGAAAAATAACGGAAAAATGACGCGTTACGGCCGGTTCCGTTTCGCCTCCGGCGTCCGGCGCCCGGGGGAGACGAGAATCTTGCCGGCGAACAGCCCCTCGGCGCAGAAGAGCGCCCAGCGCATGCGCCCGGACTCCTCCCGCCAGCCGCGGATTCCCCAGTTCGAACCGCTGCGCTCAATCTCCGGCGCGCCGCCGTTTTCCACCAGAGCGGCCCAGGCCTCGACGGAGAACGGCTCCCAGACTTCCAGCTCTTCGCCGCGCGGCGACAAGCCGAGCCAGGCGGCGGCACGGCAGGCCCGGAACGCTTCGCGGTTGCGGAGCCGGTCGAGCGCCTCCACGCCGACCGGAGCCGTCTCCGGCAGTTCCCGCAACAGCTCCGCGCCGCGCCGTCGCAGCGGTTTGCCGGAGAGCTGTTTGACCGCATCCACCAGACGGGAGTTCCACTGTTTGAGTTCCAGATAGCCGCGCTGCCACTCGGAAAACCGGGCGATGCCGATCCTCTCCCGCGAACTGCGTTGGTAGTTGTCCACCCGGACCGCTTCGGTCATCTCCGGAGAGCCGGCGAGAATGCCGCGGACCACGGCGGTCAGCCGTCCGTCACGACCGGTCACCGCCCCGCCGGAATCCCCCCGTTTCACCGGAATTCCGCGGCAGATCAGCCGGGTCGGTTCGACGCTTTCGCAACGGCCGGAACGAGTTCCGTACCGGAGAGAATCCCCCGGAGCAACCGCCGTCGTTTTTCCGTCATATTGCCGGTATTTTTCCGGCAGATCCGCCTCCAGCAGCACAAGATCCCGGTCGGGGGCGAACTCCAGCACCCGGATGGGAAAGGCGTGGCCGGATTCATCCCGCAACATCAGGTCCGGATTCTCCAGCAGCACGTGGGCGGCGGTGGCGACCAGCGTCGCATCTTCCGCCCGGAATACCGCACCCCGGCCGGTGAGGCATCCCCCCTCCACCGCCAGCTCCGGCGCCGCCCATACTCCCCAGACGGCCCACGCTGCAACGGCCGCCGCGTATCGCAAAAACCACATTCCTGCATTCCTCCAGTTACCGAGACGATATTTCCGGCATAGTATACGGCTTTTCCGCCGCTTTGTCAATCGGGAATGCAAAATTCGATCGGACTAACCTTGACTTTTTTCAAAAAGAGTATCTATTATCAGAAATGCAGCAGCGGGGGAGTACCGCCTGCAATAACAGTAAGGAGAAAGCAATCATGTCACTTGTCGCAACACTTGCACCGGATTTTACCGCCAAGGCTGTCATGCCGGATAACTGCATCGAGGATTTTACCCTTTCCAGTCTCCGGGGCAAATATGTCGTCCTCTTCTTCTACCCGATGGACTTCACGTTCGTCTGCCCGACCGAGCTTGTCGCATTCGACAACTCCATCGAGAAGTTCCGTGCGCTGAACACCGAACTCGTGTCGGTCTCGGTCGACTCCGAGTACAGCCACTACGCCTGGAAGACCACCGAACGCAGCAAGGGCGGCGTCGGCAAGCTCCGCTACCCGATGGTGTCGGACTTCACCAAGGAGATCAGCCGCAGCTACGGCATTTTGCTCAACAACTCGGTCGCGCTCCGCGGCCTCTTCCTGATCGACCGCGAGGGCGTCGTGCGGCATGAGACCGTCAACGACCTGCCGCTCGGCCGCAACGTCGAAGAGGTGCTCCGCGTGGTCAAGGCGCTGCAGTTCACCGAAAAGTACGGCGAAGTCTGCCCGGCCAACTGGCAGGACGGCTCCGAAGGGCTGAAACCCACCGCGGTCGGCGTCGCCGATTACCTCGCCAAACACGAGAAGTAATTTCCCGCATACCCAAGAAAAACCTCCCGCAACCGCTCCGGTTCCGGGAGGTTTTTTTCATGGTGCCGTATCTTCTCAGTCGATCCGGGTGACCAGTCCCTTCAGATAGAATCCCTCCGGAACGGCGAGCGACACCGGATGGTCCGGGCTCTGCTCGAGGCGGCGGCAGATGACGCCGTGCACCCCTGCCTCCACCGCCGCATCGGCGGTGATCTTCTGGAAAAGCTCCGGCGTCATCAGCCCGGAACAGGAGAAGTTCACCAGCAGTCCGCCGGGATTGAGCAACCGGAATCCGAGCCGGGCGATGTCCTGATAGGCGCGGCTCCCCTGCATCAGCACCCGCTTCGACTCGATGAATTTCGGCGGGTCGAGAATCACCATGTCGAACCGGCGCCCTTCGGCGGAGAATTTCCGCAACGTTTCGAAGACGTCGGCGGTGAGGTTCTCGAACCGGTCCGGCGCAATGTGGTTCATCTCAAGATTGTGGGCCGCCTGCCGCAGGGCGGGGGCCGAAGAATCCACGTTGATCACATGTTCCGCCCCGGCCAGCAGCGCCGTCACCGCGAACGCTCCGGTGTAGGAGAAGGCGTTCAACACGCTCCGCCCAGCGGCGAACTGCGCAACCACTTCGCGCGAAAGCCGCTGGTCGAAGTAGAATCCGCTCTTCTGCCCGTGGCGGATGTCCACCGCATACCGGGCGCCGTTCTCCCGGATGATGACCGGGTTGGGCGGCTGTTCCCCGTAGAGCAGCCCGGTCCGGCCGGCGAGCCCCTCGCGGGCGCGGATGCCGACGTCGGAACGCTCGAAGATCCCCCGCGCGCCGGTGGTCTCCGCCAGCAGCCGTACAATCCGGTCGCGGTGGAACTCCACGCCGGCGCTCAGCACCTGCATCACCAGAAACTCCCCGTAGCGGTCCACCACCAGCCCCGGCAGCTCGTCCGCCTCCGAGAAGATCAGGCGGCACCCCCCTTCGGGATCGTCATAGCCGAGAAACCGGCGGAATTCAATCGCCCGGCGGATCTTCCGCGCGAAAAAGGCGTCGTCGACCGCTTCGTTCTCATCGAAGCTCCAGACCCGCGCGACCAGCTGCGAATCGGGCGACCAGGCGGCGCGGGCAAGAAAACGGCCGCTGCTGTCGACGACGGTGACGGTTTCCCCGGGAACGGGATTCCCGGAGAGTTCGGCGACGGCGCCGGAAAAGATCCAGGCATGGCGGCGGCGCAGCGACTTCTCGCGCCCCGGATGAAGTTTCAAAACAGATTCACTCACAACACAACCTCCATCCGCGTCATTTGAGGGCGCGGATCTCTTCGATGAACTCTTCGACATCCTTGAACTTCCGGTAGACCGAGGCGAACCGGACGTAGGCGACCTGATCGACGCTGCGGAGAAGGTTCATCACCCGCGTGCCGATCTCGGAACTCGCCACCTCCTTGTCGAAATCCCGCAGAATCGAGGCGGAAAGATCCTCGACAATCCGGTCGATCTCATCCGGACTGACCGGCCGCTTGTAGCAGGCGTTGGCGATTCCGCGCCGCAGTTTGTCGCGGTCGAAATCCTCCCGCACCGAATTGCGCTTAATCACCTTGAGCTCTTCCGGAATGATTCCCTCGATCGTCGTGTAGCGACAGGAGCAGGAGAGGCACTCGCGGCGGCGGCGCACAGCGGCACCATCCCTCACCACTCGCGAATCGATCACCTTGTCATCGAGACAGCCGCACTTCGGACAACGCATGGTTCACTCCTCCTCCTGAATGAGTTCCAGCCGCAGAAACGGACCGATCGCCACGCCGGCGAACGCGGGGAACTCCTTCCATTTTTTCACCAGGTACCCCATCGCCCGGCTGAAATCCTGCCAGTTCCGGCGGCGGAAGGCCCCCTCCGTCACCGAAGTGTGATTCGCCAGGTTGATGCCGACCACCACACTGTCCGCCACTTTGGCCGCGGCCAGCTCGTTTTCGACCATCTCGAGCGCCTCGCTCGGTTTGTTGCCGCTGTCCTGCAGCAGCACGGCCGGATGCTGCGGCATCACCGCCAGAAAGTCGTTGACATCCCCCACGGTAAGTTTCTTCTGCTGCGCCAGTTCATGGTAGAAGTCCGGCACGCTCACAGTGAGCGGGAGCGGCGTCAGAATCGCGGCGATCTCCTTAAGTTCGGCGATGGTTGCCTTCATCATCATGTCGTTGTCCATCCCCGGGCCCCAGGTCTGTTCGCTCCAGGCGTAGAGAAGATTTTTCGGGCGACGGAAGTTGTTGATCGTAAAGAGATGCGGTGAAATCTCCACCACTGCGCCGGCAAATTTCGCCCCGTCCGGCTGTTCGCGGTTGAATTCGACCAGCGCCTCCGCCATCTTCGAGAGCGTGACGCTCCCGGAGCGAAACTCCCGGAGAAACGCATTCCCGCGGAAGGAGTAGAGGAAATCCACCTGCCGGATCACCGGTTCGACCGGGAGCCCCGCGTTCCCCGCCGCCCGCAGGAAACCGCGGAGCCGGTCATCGAGCGCCGAAACATCCTCCAGCACCAGGTAGATGCGGTTGAAGCCGAAGAGCCGGACCCGTTCGACAAACTCTTCCGGCGCGGTGAGGTCCTCCCGGTAGAACTTGTCGGCGGCCATCACCGCGGCCCGGATGCGGCAGGGCGCCAGATTGCGGCTGAGCTGTTCGGCCCGTTCCCGCTCCACTTCCGGCGGCGCCAGACGCGACGAATCGAACCGCTGCAGCGCCGGTTCCGGCGTCGAACAACCCGCCGCAAAAACCAGAAAACCCGCGGCACAGAAAAAATTTTTCAAAAAAAACATCGGTTTGCTCCATTTAACCATTGAAATAAAGTACATTGCCAACTCTATTAATTCAACCCCCGTTTTGACGTGTTCCGCTACCGGGGTGGAGTTATTTGCAAAAAAACCAGAGAGAGTTGTGCGAATGGATATTGAAAAACTCAGAGCCGGCATTGACGCAATTGATCAGGATATCGTCCGGATGCTCAACGAACGATGCAGACTCGCCAAGGAGATCGGCGAGTGGAAAATGAAGAACAACCAGCCGATCTATGTGCCGGAACGGGAACGCGCACTCCTCGAACGACTCGCCTCTCTCAACGACGGACCGCTCGACCGCGATTCGCTGCTGGCGATCTACCGCGAAATCATGTCCGCCTCCATCAAGCTGGAACGCCCCCTCTCCGTTGCCTTCCTCGGGCCGGAGGGGACCTTCTCCCACCAGGCCGCGCTGGAGAAGTTCGGCCGCGGAGTCCTGCTTCAGCCGGCGGCCGCCATCGCCGACGTCTTCGGCGCCGTCGAAACCGGGCGGGCCGATTACGGAATGGTCCCGGTCGAGAACACCACCGAAGGGGTGGTCAATCCGACGCTGGATTCGCTGACCAGCTCCTCGGTGCGGATCGTCGCGGAATTCAATCTGCCGATCCACCAGCTGCTCTACAGCGCCAGCCCGCTCCCGGAAATCCGCTGCGTCTACAGTCATCCGCAGCCGCTCGGCCAGTGCCGTGAATATCTGCAGGCCAATCTGCGCAACGCCACCTTCATCGAGGTGACCAGTACCGTCCGCGCCATCGAGCTGGCGGAGCGGGAAACCGAAGCCGCCGCCATCGCCGGAAGACTCGCCGCGGATCACACCGATCTGCCGATCGTCGCCGAAAACATCGAGGACAACGCCCGCAACATCACCCGTTTCCTGGTCATCGGCAAGCATGAGAACCAGCCCAGCGGCGACGACAAAACCAGTCTGTGCTTCTCGCTGCACGACCGCGCCGGCGCCCTCTACGACGCGCTCCGGCCGTTCCGCAACCACAACATTTCGATGACGATGATCGAGAGCCGCCCGCTCAAGAGCGGCCACTGGGAGTACTGCTTCTTCGTCGACATCCTCGGCCACTGCCAGGACCCCAACATCGCCGCCGCCTGCGCCGAACTCAAGGAGGACTGCTCCTTCTTCAAGCTCTTCGGCAGCTATCCGCGCGTCATCAGCTGAGCAGAAACAGTTCGGCCGCCGTTCTTCCTTGATCGGGAAAACGGCGGCTTTTTTTCTAGTCACGGCTTCAAATCGCTGCTCCGGTCGCTCGGAATCCGGTAGCGGTGCATCACCCGCGGCGTCGCTTCGCGCATTCCGGAAACGTCCATGACCAGCCGCATTCCGTTCTGGAGGACGATTTCGAGAAATCCCTCCTTCTGAGAGTCGATCAGCGAGGCGAGCTGGCGCAGCGAGGTGATCTTCACGCCGTTGACGGTCGAAACGATGTCCGCGCCGACCCGCTGGTAACCGAGGTTGACCTCGTCGGCGAGCACCATCGAGATGACGACAATCTCCTCATCCGGCAGATTCCGGCTCTTGCCGAGATTGACGGCCAGTTCGTCGGGGACCTGATCGATGTTTTTCCAGGTGCTCATATAGTTGATCGTGAGCGGAGTGAAGACGATTCCGCCGGCGAGGTAGTAGGAGGGGTTGCGGTCGTAGAGCTGATTCGGCACCCGGAAGGGAAATTTCACCGTCTTCGTTTCGACGATCTTCTCCACGCCGTCGCGGAGGATGGTGACCGGCAGTGCGGTCCCGAGCTGTTGTTCCCAGAAGAGGCAGCCGAAGAAGAGCACCTTGCCCTGCCCGAAATCGATGGTTCCGTCGTTGGCGATGTTCCGGCCGTCGACCTTGAGCACGACGTCGCCGGGCTGCAGCGGGACCTCCTGTTTCAGCAGTTCGGGCAGTTCGATCACCAGCACGCCGGACATCTCCTTTTTCATTTTGAGCGAACGGCGCAGGTCGGGATTTTCCAGCGGCTCCGAGCGGAACGGCACATCCGGAAAACCGTCGATTCTGCCATCCTCCAGATCCTTGAGAAAGTGTTTCAATACCGAACAGGGGATGATGTACCCGATGTTCTGCGCCGACGCCGCGCCCTGGAAGGCGATTCCCACCACTTTTCCGCCGTGCATGGCCGGGCCGCCGCTGTTGCCGGGGTTGATCGCCGCATCGACCTGTGCGGCCAGAAGCTGCTTGCCGCTGTGGCTGTAGCGGCGCGGCTCGATGCGGGAGAGCACGCCGCTGGTGATCGAGACGTTGTCGCCGCCGACCGGGTAGCCGATCACGGAAACCGAACTCTGCAGCGGCGGGAGGTCCGCCAGCTCCATCGGCGGAATTCCGTCGAAGAAACCGGGAGCGTCGACGGTCAGAATCGCAAGATCGCACTCATGGTTGACCGAAACCACCCGGGCGGGATACCGCGTCTGGTCGCCCGGTTTGCGGACCGTGATGAAGGTCGGGTAGGAGACGGCGTGGGCGTTGGTGATGATCCGTTTTCCCTCGATCACGAAGCCGGAGGCGCTCGCGTTGCGCTGGCTGAAATTCTGCCACGGCAGATAAAAGTTCGGGCGGCTCGAAACCGAAAAGATCTTCACCACCGCGTCATACTCCCCGGCGGCCAGGAGCATGGGCAGAACAAACGACAAGACAAGAATCCGATGCAGCATTTCAGTTCCTCCTCACGCAAAAAAGACGTTGCCGGAAGATACATCTTTCCTGCAGTTTCGTCAAGCGAAAAACCGGCCGTTTTACGACTCGGTCCGGTTTTTCCACTCCTCTATCAACTTATCCTCCCGCACATCTCTCATCAAGGTCGATGCGGAGGAGATTCCATCCAGCGCTCTCCGCCGCGCAGGGCGGGGCGGGCGCCTTCGGCCGTACCGCCGGTCAGCAGGAACCCCTCCTTCTCCCGGCGGTACTCGAACGGTTCGCCGCTGATCGGCGAAACCGGAATCGACGGCAGAACGGCAGGAACCAGTTCCGTCACCTTCTCCGGCAGAGCTCCGCGCTCCGACCAGAAGAGCTTGAGTGCGATTCCTATCCGGCAGAGCTCGCGCCCTTCCCGCTGGAAAAAGTAGGGCAGCAGCGTCGACGCAAGATAACTGCGCACCGGATCCTTCGACGGCACGTTCTTCCGGTATTCAACCGGCAGAACGGCCAGGCGCGACGCCTCTTCCAACTCCGGCTGGAGGGAGGCGAAGGTCTCCAGCAGTGTCGCCCTCCGGTTGAGCGACGCCGGTGAAACGAGCAGCCCAAGCAGAGGATTCTCCGGCACCGCTCCCGGCAGACGGAACTCCCCTTTCGTCTCGGTGAACAACAGCGTCATAAGTTCCAGCTCCCCGGAGGGGCGCAGTGAATCATCCTCCAGCGCATGCAGAAGTTTCCGGTAATCGGCCGCGTATGCCGGGCCGACCGGACCGAACTCCACTGCCGCACGCATCAGCTGCTCCTCCAGTTCCGAACCTGCCAGGTCAAAGGTGATGATGTTCTGACTGCGAAGCTGGCGCACCAGCGGCAGAACCCGCAGAAGTTCCGGCAGAACCAGTTCCGGGCGGCCGGCCGCGCTGAACGCCGCCGCGCGGGATCGGCAGAACCAGCTCATCCGCCCCAGTGCGGCAAGTTCTCCGGTTGCGCCGTCCTCCATGAACTTCTTCCGATCCCAGCGCGCGTCGCTCCTGCCCGCCTGTTCGAACGCGTCGAAAAAGGGTTCCAGTTCGGGTGCGGTGAGCTGACGCGTTCCCTCTTCATCCGCCGCCGGCAGTGAACGCAGAAGTTCCGGGTGATCCCCCGCCCAGGCGTCGAAGAGAAGCGACGCCTCCCGGTAGAGTTCCGCTCCGTTCGCGGAACCGGAGGTTTCCTCCCGCTCCTCTAAAATCCGATCCTTCACCGCTTCAAAGCGGAACGTCCCGGCGATCCATGCCGCGCCCCATGCCGCCGCTCCCGCCGCCACAGTGAAAATCCAGAGTGCCGCGGCGGAGCACAGCGGCCGTTTTTTCTCCGGAATCCACAGCGCCGCCGTTCCGGTCACGACGGCCGCCGCCAGAATGCCGATCGAAAAACTCTGCTCCGGATCCATTCCCGGGAACGAGGCGAGCGCCACGCCGAACGGAACTCCGCCCGCCATGCCGGAGACGACGAATCCCGCCGCGATGATCCACCGCTCCTTCCGGCTTTTTCCGGCGCTTCTCCCGGCAAACAGGGCGAAAACGAGGAGCAGTCCGAAGGCGGCGACCACCCGCACCAGCTCCCCGCGGAACAGCTCCGAAACGGAAAAATTCAGCGCCACCGTGAGCAGAATCCCCAGCGCATAACAGGCCGCCGCCGCCGTCAGCGAGCGGAACCGGCGCAGACGGGGAGGGAGAGTTCCCGGTTCCGGGGCCAGCGCAGACGCCCCCGCCGCCAGAACCAGCGGCACGAAAAGAAGCAACGCCGAATACCACCCCGGTTCCTGCGGCAGAATCTGCAGCAGCAGCGCCGCCATGCCCGGCGCGACCAGCAGGGCGATCACCGCTTTGCGCCAATGTTTCATCGTTCCGTCTCCTTTCCGTTCCTGTTTCTTATGATATCACGGAATGTGAAAATTTACCAGCCGTTCGAAAGAATTTTCGAAAAATCCCGGGCAAACCCGGCGGAAAACTTGCCGAATCGATCAGGTTCGGGTATATTAAGGAATGTATTTTTCTGAGATTCATCATCACATTACGAAGGAGCCGGACCATGGCCAGAGGAACCGTTGTTCAGAAGATTATTGAAGCGCATTACGTGAGCGGCGAACGCAAGATCGGCAGCCCGGTGGCAATCCGCATCGACCAGACGCTGACGCAGGACGCCACCGGCACGATGGCCTACCTCGAACTCGAGGCGATGAAGGTTCAGGCGGTGAAGACCGAACTCTCCGTCTCCTACGTCGACCACAACATGATGCAGAACGGGCCGGAAAACCGGAACGACCACCTCTATCTGCAGAGCGTCGCCAACGCCAAGGGTGTCCGCTTCTCCCCGCCCGGCAACGGCATCTGCCACCAGCTCCACCTCGAGCGGTTCGGCGTGCCGGGCAAGACGCTGATCGGTTCGGACTCCCACACCCCCACCGGCGGCGGCATCGGCATGATGGCCATCGGCGCTGGCGGTCTCGACGTCGCGCTTGCGATGGCGGGCAAACCCTTCCGCATCCCCTATCCGAAGGTGATCGGCGTCAAGCTCACCAACCGCCTCGCCCCGTGGTGCGCGGCCAAGGATGTGATTCTGACCATGCTTTCGATCCTTACCACCAAGGGGAACGTCGGCTCCATCGTCGAATACTTCGGCCCCGGCGTGGCGACCCTTTCGGTGCCGCAGCGGGCAACCATCACCAACATGGGCGCCGAACTCGGCGTCACCACCAGCGTCTTCCCCTCCGACGAATCGACGAAGCGCTTCCTCGAAGCGCAGGGGCGCGGCGACGCCTTTTCTCCGCTCGCGGCCGATGAGGACGCCGAATACGATCAGCTGATCGAAATCGATCTGGCGAAGGTGGTTCCGCTGGCGGCCTGCCCCTCCAGTCCGGACAACGTCAAGCCGATCTCCGAACTTGCCGGAATCCAGGTCGGGCAGGTGATCATCGGTTCGTGCACCAATTCAAGCTACCGCGATCTCGCGATGGTGGCGCAGGTGCTCAAGGGCCGCCGGGTCAGCCCGAACCTCACCCTCGCCATCGCCCCCGGCAGTCGTCAGGTGCTGGAGATGCTCTCGCGCAACGGCATGCTCGCTGACATCATCGGCGCCGGCGCCCGCATCCTCGAAACTGGCTGCGGCCCCTGCATCGGTCAGGGCCAGAGCCCGGCCGACGACACCGTGAGCGTGCGCACCTTCAACCGCAACTTCGCCGGGCGGACCGGCACCAAGGGCGATCAGGCCTATCTGGTCAGCCCGGAAACCGCCGTGGCGGTCGCGCTCACCGGCGCCTTCACCGATCCGCGGGAGCTCGGCATTGAATATCCCGAAGTGGCTGAGCCGGAGAAGTTCCTCATCAACGACAACATGATCCAGCTCCCCACCGGAAAGGGGGAAATCATCCGCAAGCGCACGATCGGCGAGCCGCCGATGAACAAGCCGCTTCCGGACAGTCTCGACGGCGTGGTGGTCATCAAGGTCGGCGACAAGATCACCACCGACCACATCATGCCGGCGGGCGTCCACCTCAAGCTGCGGAGCAACATCCCGGCCTACTCCAAGGTGGTCTTTGAGTGCTTCACCGAACCGGGCAAACCCTCCTTCGCCGAACGGGCCGCCGCGGTCCGCGACGCCGGAAAGGCGGGCGTGATCGTCGGCCGCGACAGCTACGGCCAGGGATCCAGCCGGGAACACGCCGCCATCTGCCCGATGTACCTCGGCGTCAAGGTGGTGGCCGCGCTGGCCATCGAGCGCATTCACAGCGCCAACCTGGTCAACTTCGGCATTCTGCCGCTCCTCTTCGTCAATCCGGCGGATTACGACGAGATCAGCGAAAAGGATTCACTCAAGTTCGACGGCATCCGGGAACAGCTCACCGCCGGCGGCGAAATCAAAGGGACGCTGGTCAAGGCGGATGGCACCATCCGGGAAATCCGTTTCCGCCACAAACTTTCCGACGAGGACATCCGCATGATCCTCGCCGGCGGGATGCTCAATCTGTGACGGCCGACCGGATTCCGGAAGCGTGGCGTTCGTTTCTCGGCGAACGCCACGACCAGAACCAGCTCGACCGGATTCTGGAGCAATTGGAGGAGGAACGCCGTTCCTGTGAGGTGTTTCCCCCGCCGGGGAAGGTGTTCCACGCCCTTGCGCTCACTCCGCCCGATGCGGTGCGGGTGGTGCTGATCGGGCAGGATCCCTACCATGAGGAGGGGCAGGCCGAAGGGCTCGCCTTCTCGGTGCCCGAAGGGGTGAAGTTCCCGCCGAGTCTGCGCAACATCTTCAAGGAGTTCGCCGCCGATCTCGGCAGTACCGTTCCGAACTCCGGTTCGCTCCACGCCTGGGCGGAGGCGGGGGTGCTGCTGCTCAACAGCGTCCTGACCGTCCGGGCGCACGCGGCGGGCAGTCACCGCAAACTTCACTGGGAGAAATTCACCGATTCGATCATCGCCGCCCTGAGCGAAAAACGTTCCGGTCTGGTCTTCATCCTCTGGGGGAATTACGCCATCGGCAAGCGCCCGCTGATCGACGAAACGAAGCATCACGTGATCGCCGGGGTGCATCCGTCGCCGCTTTCGGCCCATCGCGGTTTTTTCGGCAGCCGCCCCTTCTCGGAAACGGAACAATTCCTCCCGGGGTGGCGCTGGCCGCGGCTGTGACAGCGGCAGGAGATCCACTCCCGGTTGAAAGAAAAAGAAAACGAATCTGTATCGCTGAGAAAAGGCCATCCATGAATCCCGACAGAAAAAAAGCGCAGTTCCGTCCGTGCATCGACCTGCACGACGGCAAGGTCAAACAGATCGTCGGCAGCACGCTTTCCGACTCCGGGGAGGGGTTGAAAACCAACTTCGTCGCCGACCGCAGTCCGGCCTGGTTCGCCGGACTTTACCGGAAAGACAACCTCCGCGGCGGACACGTCATCAAACTCGGCCCCGGCAACGACGAAGCGGCGAAGGAGGCATTGGCCGCGTGGCCCGGCGGCCTGCAGATCGGCGGCGGCATCACGGCGGAAAACGCCGCCATGTGGCTCGACGCCGGCGCGGCGCAGGTGATCGTAACCAGCTACATCTTCCGCGACGGAGTCCTCTACATGGATTGTCTGAAGAAGCTTTTTCAGATCACCGGGCGCGACCGGCTGACGCTCGATCTGAGCTGCCGCCGCGGCCGTGACGGCGCCTTTTACATCGTCACCGACCGCTGGCAGAAGTTCACATCGCTCCGGGTGGAGGCCGAAACGCTCCGCCTTCTGGCGGACTACTGCACCGAATTTCTGATCCACGCGGTGGACGTCGAAGGAAAACAATCCGGCATCGACCGGGAACTGGTCCGCCTCCTGGCGGAATCCTCGCCGATCGACTGCGTCTACGCCGGCGGCATCTCCACGCTGGCGGAAATCGACGACATCGAAGCGCTCGGCGGCGGAAAGGTGCACTACACCGTCGGTTCCGCATTGGATCTCTTCGGCGGAAAGCTCAAATACGCCGACATTCTCCGCCGCTGACCGGAAACACTACGCCCGGGGAGGCAGAGTTTCCAGCAACCGCTTCACCCGTTCAAAATCCTCGCGGAGGAAGGTGTCCTCCTTCTCCCGGGTCGCGATGGAGGAGGAGAGTTCCGGCAGAAGCGCTCCCAGGCGGCGCAGTGTCCCGCAATTCCGTTCGGAAAGCGCGAGCATGGTCAAGGCGTAATAGGCGAAATTCCGCTCCTCCGGAGTGCCGAGAGCGGCGGAATGAACCAGAAGTGCGACGCTCTTTTCCGGCAGGACACAGCCGTTCTGATCGAGCAGGGCGGCGCATTGGCGGGCGTTTGCCGCATCCGGCGGCAGAAGTCCGGGCCGCACACGGCAGATCCACTCCAGCGTCATCCGTTCCGGAGCAACCTTGACGCCGCCGGAAAGCCACTCCGCAACCGCGGCCGGATTGTAATCGTAAAAGAGATTCTCCAGCAGAAGCGCCTCCGCCGGTTGAACGGAGAGTTTCTTCGCCCGCTCCACCTCCTGCTGAAGCAGTGGAATCCGCTTTTCCGCCTCCTCGATCTTCCGTTTGATCCGCGCATGAATCCGCAGATTGGGATCCTCCGGCGGACTCTTCGGAATCTGGATTTCAGGCGGCGGCAGCGGCACCACGGCAACGACGACCAGCAATCCGGCCAGCAACAGCATCCATTTGCCGCGCTTCTTTGCAGATTCATCCGGAACTATCTTATGATAAAGATCTTTTATCTTCCGCCACTTTTCCGTTATTTTTCCGGCAATTTTCCGGTACTTTTTCGTTTTCCGCCCGGCCGGGGCGCTGGTTTCCCCGTAGATCAGGCGGCGCAGTTCGCCACTTAATTCGGCCGCGCTCTGCGGACGATCCTCCGGATTTCTGCTCATCATGCGCATCACCAGCGCGGCAACCTCCGGCGGAATCTGCGGATTGACGCTGCGCGGGTCCGGCGTCGGCGCATTCAGCACCTGCCGCACCATTTCAATCGGCGTCCGCCCCTTGAAGGGAAGTTCGCCGGTGAGAATTTCAAACAGCGTGGCCCCGAGGCTGTAGATGTCGCTGCGGGCATCGACCCGGCTGGAATCGGCGCACTGTTCCGGCGAGGCGTAGGCCGGTGTTCCGATCAACCGGCGGCGGCCGGAGCCGTCTTCCGCGGAGTCACTGCAGCGGGCGATGCCGAGATCGGCGAGCTTGATATCGCCGGAACCGGTCACCATGATGTTTTCCGGCTTGATGTCCCGGTGGACGATTCCCAGCCCGGCGGCGGACTCCAGCGCTTCCGAGACCCGCAGTGCGATCACCAGCGCCCACTCCCAGTCGATCACCTCGTGGCGGTCGATCATCTGCTGAACCGTTCCGCCGTCGATGTACTCCATCACCAGCATGCAGACGCCGGTCGCTTCGTCGATTCCGGCGTCGATAACTGAAATGACCGAAGGATGGTTGATCCGGCAGGCGACTCTCCCCTCCCGAAGGAACTCCTCCGCGAAATCCGGCTTCTTCTCCATCACCGACGGAAGCAGTACCTTGATCGCCACCGAGCGGCCGGAAACGGTCGAAACCGCCAGATAGACCTCCCCCATGCCGCCGCGGCCGAGGAACCCTTCCACCCGGTACTCCCCCAGTCGCGCCCCTTTTTGAAACATGGCATCCGGCGGAATGTTCATGGCTACTTCTCCCCTTTCGGCCGGTTCATCATCCAGGCGTTGCGCAGATGAGTCAGCCGCTCCAGCTCCGCGTTGAGCCGGTCCAGCTCCGTTCGGAGTTTGCTGTTTTCCGCCGAGAGACGAAACGCCGGCAGTTCCCCCGCCGGAGCGGCAGCGGACCGCTCCACCAGGCGGATCACAACTGTGAACAGCAACAGCAGAATCAGGAGGACAATCCCCAGCCCGGAGCGGCCGAAATGAAACGATCTCCAACCCGGTTTCGCCGAAGGCGCGGCGGAATCGCCTTTCCGCCTCTCCACCGGCGGCGGAGGCAGGAGAATGCGCTCTTTCGGCATCGTCCGTTTCGGCGCCTGACAAAGGGCGCGCACATCGGCCGGAGCCAGCCGCGACAACAGCATCTTCAGCTCGGAATTCAGCTCCGCGGCGCACTGAAAGGCGGTCACAGGCTCGCGGGAAAGCAGCCGCATGATGACGACGGCCAGCGGACCGGGAAATTCGGGCCGCCACCGGCGGGGATCGGTTCCGTCGCTCCCCTCTTCCGGAGCGGGTTTCCGCCCGGTCACCATCTCATAGGCGATCCGCCCGAGCGCGAAGAGGTCGCCGCCGCCCCCGGAAAGCGCTTCGGTGAAAAGGGCGAAGTTTCTCTCTTCCGGAGCAATATCCAGCCCATCCAGTTCAATCTGACCGAAATCCTCCGTAAAGACGATCTTCTCCGCCGTGAGCCGCCCGTGACGGAGCCCCGCCTCCTCCAGAGCGGCAAGGCCGCCGGATGCCGCCAGCAGCACCGTCAACGCCTCCTCGCCGGTCAGCATCCCGTAATTGTCGAGATCCCGGAGCGATTTCGGCGCGACATTCTCGTAGACGGCGTAGAAGAGCTTGTGTTTCTCGTCGAATCCGGTCTCCAGCGGCCGGTAGAGAAACGGGCTGGAAAGGGCGCACACCGCACGCAGCCGGCTGGAAAGTTCGCGGATGAACTCCGGAGAGCTCCGGCGCTCCGACACCGCCTTGAGCCGGCGGCGCACATCCAGCTGGGGATGGCGGACGTCGAACAGATAGAAGCCGTCTTCCGGCAGCCCCTCCTCCATCACCTCATACGGCCCGATTGTCTCTCCGGCGCAGGGAAGCGGCAGAGTGTTTCGATACGGCACCCGGATTGTCGGCGGTTTGCCAGCCATTCGATCTTCTTCCCCCCTGATGCAGAATGATGACCCGTTCTAACATAAGATAGCAACCCGGCAGAATGGTTTCAAGCGGAAAACGCAATTTTTCCCGAATCCACCCGCTCCTGCCGCCGCAAAATTCCGTTTTTACCCCTGTTTCTGCGGCAGAACGATCTGTTCCGCGTCGCGGAAAAACTCCAGAGAAGGGAATTCTGTAAACGTGAAGAAGAGTTGATCGGCGTGAACGATCGTCTCGAAGAAGCGGATGCAGTTCTCCTCATCCAGTTCGCCGGTCACGTCATCCACCAGCACAGCCACCCGCTCCCGCGCCGAACGGCGGACCAGATTGAATTCCGCCAGCTTGATCAGCAGTGACAGCATCCGGATCTGCCCGGTGGAACCGTAGTGGCGCAGCAGTTTGCCGTCGAGAAAGAATTCGAACTCATCCAGCTGCGGACCGATTCCGGTACAGCTGCGGATCATTTCGCGCTCCCGGTTCCGCTCCAGAAGCGCGAGATACTCCGCAGAGGACTCCGGGTAATCGCAGCGGAAATGAATCCGGAACTGTGCCTTCCCCCGCTGCAACAGCATCCGGTTCACCTCCTGCTCCACCGCGGCGGCGTACTCCCGACGCCGGGCGGCGATCAACGGAGCATGGGCGGCAAGTTCCGGTTCGAACGCCGCCGCCACCGCGGCACGTTCCGGCGATTTCAGCGCATGATTCCGCTGGCTCAGCGCCCGATGGTAGTTCGACAGCGCGGCAAGGTAACCGGAATCCAGCGTGGAGATCAGCATATCGAAAAAACGGCGGCGGCAGGAGGAGCTCCCGCCGGTGATGTTGCGGTCCTCGGGCACGAACACCACGGTGCGGAATTCGCGGATGAATTCACTGGAACGGCGGATGCGATTGGCGCCGATGAAGGTCTCCCGCCGTCCGGAAAGGGCCTGAACCACCCGCAGATCCTCGCGGAGCCCCCCTTTGTCGATCCGGCAGCGCAGATCGAACCCTCTGCTGCCGAGCCGGACCATCTCCCGCCCGGACACCGTGCGGAACGAACGCAGAATGCTGAGAAAGGAGATGCTTTCGAGCAGGTTGGTCTTGCCGATCCCGTTCGGACCGGTGAAGACCACCTTGTCGCGGGAGAACTGAAACCGCCCCGACGAGTAGTTGCGGAAATCGGTCAGTTCAAGCTGTTCGATCAGCATTACTTCTTGCGGATCGGCATGATGACGTACAGGAAGCCCTCGCCGCCCTCGATCGCCACCGGATTGAGCGGGTCGTTGATCTTCATGCGGACCGTATCCGCGTCGCAGTTGCGCAGCGGATCGGCCAGGTAGGCCGGGTTGAACGAAACTTCAAACGGCTCGCCGTCGTACGCCACTTCCACCATATCGCTGCCTTCGCCCACTTCCGAGCTGGACGCCTGCAGCTGCAGCTGATTGTCTTCGAAGTGCAGAATGATGAACGAACTGGAATCCGACAGCACCTGGGAGACCGTCTCGATCTTGGTCAGAAACACCGAAGTCGGCAGCTCGATCGAACGCGCAAACGACGCCGGAACCACCTGCCGGTAGTTCGGGTAATTTCCTTCGATCAGCTTGGTGGAGAGTTCGAACCCGGCCGCTTCAAAGACGCACTGCTTGTCGCCGAGCCGGATCGACATCTGCGCATCGCCTTCGAGCAGACGGCGCACTTCCAGCGCCGCCTTCAGCGGGATGATCGAATCGCCGTCGCCGCCTTCGACCGCCTCAGGGGTCTTCTCCTGCATCGCCAGACGCTTGCCGTCGGTGGCGACCAGCGTGATCATCGATTCACGGGCGCTGAGCAGCACACCGGTCAGAACTTTGCGGGAGTCGTCGGCGCTGACCGCGTAGGAGATGGCGCTGACCATCCGCTTGAACTCCCCTTCGCGGATTTTGATCTCCCGCTGGGCGGAAAATTCCGCCGCCACCGGGAAATCCATCGCCGGCAGTCCGAGCAGCGTGAAATGGCTGGTGCCGCAGCGGATTTTGATGTGATCCTTCTCGTCGACGTCGAACACCACGTCGGTTCCGACGAAGCATCCGACCAGGGAGGCGAGCTTCCGCGCCGGAATGGTCGTCACGCCGGCGCTCTCCACGGTCGCTTCGACCTTGGTGGAGATCCGGATTTCCAGATCGGTCGTCGTCAGCGTAAGAACGCCCTCTTCCGCCTGAATCATCACATTGCCGAGAACCGGCAGCATGGAACGCGAACCGATGATGCTCCCCACCCGCTGGAGCGCTTTCTGCAGTTTTTCACGGTTGACGGTAAATTTCATTTTCCTTGCCTCCCGAATGCAATTCGTTGTTCTTCATCATACATCTATTAAGATAGCTGTCGAAACCGGTTTCTTCAAGTTGAGATTCCCCAATATTGAACAAAAAAGAGCACTCTTTTCCGCAGAGAACGACACAGGTTTCGCTCCTTCCGGGCAAGGGAATTCTCCTGCTGTAAATTCATTAATCAATAGAGAAATTATCAGCAGTAGAGTCGCGCTTTTTTGTGAATAACTATATTCGCCGTCTTGGAATCAACGAGTTGAAAATCCTCCGCGTTGTCAATAAGTATGATCACCGATTGTCGGAGGATGTCAACGGAATCATTTTTTCACAATTCCTTAACGGATTATTAACAACTTTTTCACCGGGTTATAATCAACCCGGGAGCCGGATCCATACAGCTCTAGAAACAGACCATCATGAACTGGCATTTCGCATTGTCTGGATTGTGCCAGAAATAATATACCGTTTCCGTCTGTTCCTGTCGCGCAGAATAAAAACGGGAATTTTTCCGCTCCCCGGCATCCCACCAGAAAAGGTCGTCTGGTACGGGAAAAGGTTCCTGCCATTCGGTGTTTTCACTCTCTTTCAGCTGAAATTTCTCAAGGATGTTCTGAACGGTTTTCTGTGAGGATTGAAACGCGAAACAATAAAGGGGATCCGGCCCCATTTCATCGGCGTAAAAGTAAATTTTCGTGACATCAGAATCCGGATTGATTCCTGTCACACGGGCAAACCCCCGTCGATTTTCCCCGGTATCCGGCTTCTTTGCGTCATAACGAGAACAGCCGGTTGAAAGGAAGAACAGAATCGTAAAAAAGAATATGGATTTTATCATGTCTGATTTCTCGCTGAAAAAATACCATACCACTGTTCCATCAAAAATCAAATCCAGCGAGGATCGTCTCCTCGTGGAAATTTCCGGCGGACAACTGGAAAATTGTGCGTTTCGGCAGTATTGTACGAAACAGGAGTTTGATGTATAATATGGCGGTTACCATTCACGATCTGGCCCGGCTTTCCGGATATAACGCTTCGACGGTCTCCCGCGCTCTGCGGGGAGACAACCGGGTGAAGGAGGCGACCAGAAGACAGATCCTGGAGCTGGCCAGAGAGAACGGCTACTCCCCGAACCTTCCCGCCCGGCAGCTCGCCCGCGGGAAAACTGGCAACGTCTGGTTCTGCTTCGGGTTCGCCGAGGCGGAGCGCGAACGCAGTCTCGCCGTCCGGCTCGATGAACTCCTCTACCGCCATGGATACGACCTTCAGATCGTGCTTCACAACAACTCTCCGGAACGGTTCCGCCAGTGGCTCGGCAAACTTCACCAGAAGGTGGCCGACGCCGCCGTTCTGATTCCGCCCGGGAACACCGAGGAGTGCCGGGAGCTGATTCCGCTGATCAACGCGCTTCCGGTGCCGCATCTTTCGCTCGACCGTTTCTGGCCGGAGCTGACCTGCCCGGTCATTACGACGGACAACTATTCCGCGGCGCGCCATCTGATCGACCGCTGTCTGGAATGGGGCGCGCGGGAGTTCTATCTGGAGTTCGGCGACGTCAATCCGGTTCTGCGCGCCCGGGAGCGGGCGATCCGGGAACGGCTGGAGGAATTCGGACTGCCCTGCCGCGAACTTTGCGAACTTGCCTGTCTGGCTCCGGAAGGGGATCCGGTCGGCGTTCTCACCAATACGGCGCCCGTTCTTCCGCCGCTGCCGCCGGGGCGGATCGTCTACGGCGGATTTTTCGATGCCTGGAGCGGGCCGGGCCGGGAACCGTTCCGGAAGATCATTCTCTGCCGGCAGAACTTCGACCGGATGGCGGAACGGGCGATGGAAATTCTCCTTTCCATGCTCGAATCACCGCAGAAAGAGGTGCCGGCAATGGTGGAGATTCCGGCGGAATCGTTCCCGGAATTCTGACCATCAGTGCCGCGCGGGGGCGTAGAAGGTTCCGCGCTCCTGTTTCTCCATCTCCAGCAGCCCGAATTTGAACAGACTGTCGAGCAGAATCTGAATCTCCTCCTGCGGCAGCCCGAGCGCGACGGTGAGATCGGCGAGCGTGGCGGGCCGCCGTTCCACCAGATCGAGGATGGCGCGTTCGGCACCGGTGCAGAGCTCCGGAGCGTGTTCCCGGCTGCGGCTGCGGTAACGGAACGGGCCGACCGCTTCGACCGGAACGATCGGTTCAAGCGCGCGGATGAAGCGGCGGGTGTTCTCCGCCGGAGAGGGTTTGACCCAGGACTCCGTGCCGGGGCGGTCGAGCGTGTTGAGCTGAACCATGGTGAGCTTCATCTTCGAAATGAGTTCGACGAAGCGCTGGATCGATTCGTCGGAGTCGTTGACGCCGGGCAGAATGAAGAGTTCCAGATAGAGATCGGCGTCGGTGTGATGGGTGAAGTCCGTGAGGTCGGCGACGAACTGTTCGAAACGAAGTCCGGGCGTCGGACGGTTGACGAGGCGGAACTCCTCCTCGTTGGAGGCGTCGAGTGAGGGGACGATGCGGTCCACCCGGGCGATCTCCCGGCGCACCTCGCGATCCCCCAGGGAACAGCCGTTGGTCAGCAGACAGACCGGGTATTGCGGATAATGCTCCTTGATGAAATCGACGACCCGGCCGATGCCGGAGTTGAGCGTCGGTTCTCCCGAACCGGAGAAGGTGATGAAATCCAGTTGCGGAGCCGTCTTGAGGACCTGATCCAGCTCCTGCAGCACTTCGGAAATTGGAACGTATTCCTTCCGCTCCGTCGTGAGACAGGTGGTGCGGCGCGCTTCACAGTAGACGCAGTCGAGCGAACAGGTTTTGTGCGGAACAAGGTCGATGCCGAGCGATACGCCGAGCCGGCGCGAAGCCACCGGTCCGAAGACATGGTGCTGAATCATACAATCGTGAACTCCAGAATAAAAAACGAAATGACGGAGAAATGACGGAAAAACGGCGGAGCGGTTTTACGGTTTCAACTTCCAGAGAGTGAAGTTCTTCTGCTCTTCGAACCCGAGGTTGCGATAGAAGGATTCCGTCCCCGGTTCCCCCACCAGGCCGATCCAGTCGACGCCGCGTTCCTGCAAAACGGCGGCGATTTGACGGACGATTTCTCCGCCGATTCCCCGGCGCCGGAACGCTTTGGTGACGGCGACATCCTGAATGAACGCGTCGGACACCCCGTCGGAGATCGCCCGCCCCATGCCGATCAGCCTGCCGTCGCAGAACGCGCCGATCGCCACCGCGGAGCCTGCCATCGCCGGAACGATAAAACCGGTTGGATCTTCCTCGCTGATCCAACCGGCTTCCCGGTACAGCCCGGCAAGCTCCTTTTCCGTTTCCGGAGAAAGAGCGCCGAGCCGGCGATATTCCACTGTTTCACTCATGCGCACTGCACGAAGTAGCGGATGATGATGTAGGCGCTGGCCAGAATCATGCTGCCGACCGTCACCGGAACTCCGTACATCAGGAACTGGGTGAAGGTCACCTTGTAACCGTTCTTGCCGGCGATTCCGACCGTCACCAGGTTCGCCGCCGCACCGACCAGCGAAGCGTTGCCGCCGAGGCAGACCGCCAGCGCCAGACCCCACCAGAGCAGGTGCTGCATCTCGATGTTGTCGCGGAACACCGGCGTGCTGGCGATGAAGGTGGCAACCACGCTTGCCATCGCCGCGGTGAAGGAGACGTTGTTCATCACCGCCGCCGCAATCGCACTGCCCCACATGATGACCAGAATCACCACCAGAACCGGCCAGCGGTCCATCAGATTGAGCACGCTGCCGATCTTCGCCATCAGGCCGCACTCCTCCGCGCCGCAGACGAGGATGAAGAGCGCCATGAAGAAGAAGAGGGTGCTCCATTCGATCTTCTCGAGCGCATGGTCGACATTGACTTTGCAGAGCGCCAGCGCCAGCGCCGCGCCGGTCATCGCAACCACGCAGGGCTGCAGCCCCACCGCACCGTGAATCAGAAATCCGACGATGGTGAGAAGCATCACGATTCCGCCCCGGCGCAGATTCTTCCGGTCGGTGATGGCGGCGTTTTCATCGAGTTCCATGATGAGCGCGCGTTTTTCCACCGTAACGTGCATCCGTCTCGAGTAGAACGCCCAGAGGAAGATGCAGTAGATCACCATCACGGTGAGGATGAAGGGAGCGAGGTTGATGAGAAACGCCATGAAGTCCAGCTGGGCGATGGAGCCGATGATCAGGTTCGGCGGGTCGCCGATCAGCGTCGCGGTTCCGCCGATGTTCGAGGCCATCGCTTCGGCCATCAGGAAGGGTACCGGAGGAACTCCCAGTTCGTTGGCGACCAGCAGCGTGACCGGCGCCACCAGAAGAATGGTCGTCACGTTGTCGAGAAACGCCGAGAGAAATGCCGTTGCAAAGACCAGCAGGATCATCGTCCGGATCGGCAGCCCCTTCGCCAGCTTGGCGCATTTGATGGCGACAAACTGAAAGAGACCGGTTCCGGAGAGCAGGTTGACCAGCAGCATCATTCCGGCGAGGGTGAAGACCACGTCAAAATTCGAATAGCGGGCGAAGGTGTCGAGCTTATCGTAGCGGGCGGCCTTCTTCAACAGAGCGCCGTCGGCTTCCGAGAGAGCGTTTTCGGTCGCCGCCAGAGCGTTTTTCGCGCTCTGCTGCACCGCCTCTTTCTGCGGGGCGGCGATCTGCTTCACGCCTTCGGCGGTGGTTTCGGTCACTTCGACCTCACCGGTTTTCGCCGGGTGGTCCGAGCTGGAGTGACCCGGCCCGGGCAGAATGAACAGCATCATCAGCGCCGCACCGAGCAGGGCGGCGACAGTCTTGTGAATTTTTTCGGAAGCGATGACAATGTAGGTTCCGAAAAAAACGATCGTTCCAATCCAGAAGGTAAGCATTATCCACGCAGCACTTTCTTTACGATGTCCTTGACCAGCACCGTCCCCTGGTAGTGCTGATCGTTATCCACGACAAAGCAGGCCCGGACCTGCTGTTTGACCATTTTCACGGTGAACTGGATCAAGGGGGTATCCGGTCTCACCACCAGCGACGGTTCCCGCATGTAGTCGCGCACGACATGGCGGCCTTCCGCTTCGAAAATCTTGTTGAACGGTTCGAAACTGTTGAGAAAGTCCAGATTCTCCATCCGGAAGATGTATTCCGGAATGAACTGTTTGAGGATGTCCAGCGCCGCCAGCTCCCCGACCAGTTTGCCGTTCTCGTCGATGACCGGAAGCATGCTCCGGTTCAGACTGCTGATCAGGTCCAGCGCGCTGGAGAGGGAATCGGTGTCACGCACGGTTTCGCTGTTGCGGACCTCGATGTCCTCCGCGGTCAGGTGGCTGCGCACCTTGACATCGGCATGACGCAGAATGTCGAGGAACTCCTTCGCGTTGGTCGCCGAACAGAGGGTCTGCCGATTCTGCCCGATGAGCAGAAAACGGGTCAGCGCCGCCAGCGATTTCAGATAGAGATCGCTGGTGTCCGGCGAGATCAGCGACATGATGACCAGCCGGCACTGCTCCGGATCGACCGACTGCATCTGGACCGGCTTCGGCAGCAGTCCGACGATGATGTAGAGATCATCGTATTCCGGAAGCCGCAGGTGAGGCAGGGCAACGCCGTCATACGGCATCTGGAGCGTGTCTTCACGTTCGATCATGCCGGAGACCAGGTGGTCTACGTCGATCGGCACCTCCAGAACCTCTTTGGCACGACGCAGCATGTCCGTATAGATTCCGGAACGGCTTACTCCCTTGACGTTGGTAAATACCAGTTCTTCATTCAGAATGGATACTAGTTTCATCTTCCAACCTTTCCGTTTATCGTTACATACGATCGACAACCGCTCTGGCGAAGCCGGAGCAGCTCACTTCCGTAGCATTTTCCATCATTCTGGCGAAGTCGTAGGTGACCACTTTGTCGGAAATGGCCCGTTCGATTCCCTGGTTGATGAGATCCGCCGCCTCGGTCCAGCCGATGTGGCGCAGGAGCATTTCGCCGGAGAGGGCGAGGGAGCTCGGATTGACCTTGTCCTGATTGGCATACTTCGGCGCGGTGCCGTGGGTCGCTTCGAACAGGGCGTGGCCGGTGGTGTAGTTGATGTTCGCTCCCGGCGCGATGCCGATTCCGCCGACGCAGGCCGCCAGCGCGTCGGAGACGTAGTCGCCGTTGAGGTTCATCGTGGCGATGACGTCGTATTCATCCGGCCGGGTCAGAATCTGCTGGAGGAAGGCGTCGCAGATGCAGTCCTTGACCAGCAGCTTTCCTTCCGGCGCGACGCCGTTGCAGTCCGGCGCGGCCACCGCCACGTCGGCGAACTCCCGGCGCACCAGATCGTAGCCCCAGTTCTTGAACCCGCCCTCGGTGAACTTCATGATGTTCCCCTTGTGGACGAGCGTGACGTTGCGGCGGTGGTTTTTGAGCGCATATTCAATCGCCGCGCGGATCAGCCGTTCGCTGCCTTCGATCGAGACCGGCTTGACGCCGATGCTGGAGCTTTCGGGGAAACGGATCTTCTTGACACCCATCTCCTTCTGGAGAAAATCGATCACTTTTTTGACTTCCGGCGTTCCGGCGTTCCACTCGATTCCGGCGTAGATGTCCTCGGTGTTTTCGCGGAAGACCACCATGTCGGTCTTCTCCGGCGCCTTGACCGGGGAAGGCACCCCCTTGAAGTAGCGCACCGGCCGCAGGCAGACGTAGAGATCGAGCTGCTGACGCAACGCGACGTTGAGCGAGCGGATTCCGCCGCCGATCGGCGTGGTGAGCGGCCCTTTGATCGCGATCAGGTAGTCGCGGATGGCGTCGACCGTCTCATCCGGCAGCCAGATCGGTTCGCCGTAGACGGCGTTCGCCTTTTCGCCGGCGTAGAGTTCCATCCAGGCGATCGACCGCTTGCCGCCGTAGGCCTTTTCCACCGCGCGGTTCCAGATCTGCATCGAAGCGCGGGTGATGTCCGGCCCGATGCCGTCTCCCTCGATGAAGCCGATGATCGGATGGTCCGGCACCTGGAGTTTGCCGGAAGCGTCGGCGACAATCCGGTCGCCTGCGGGAATTTGAATTTTTCTGTATGACATCGCTGAATTTCCTGAAGAGTTATGCCGGAATCCGGCCCGCTGTACATTTCAAATAATATACAACTTTTCCTAACAATCTTCAAGTAACTCCGTCAATTTTATCCGAAATCGCCGGTTTCGGCGCGGAGATGGTGAAACTGTCGTCCCCTGCCGGGTTTGCAATTCCGCGGGGTGAATGATATATTGAGAAAAACCGAAACCGATCGAAACTTGCGGAAAGGATGTGCGAGAGTGAAACTCAGACTGTGGGCGGCCGCGCTGTTATCTGTTGCGGCAGGTACGATTCCGGCGGCGGATTTTCCGGGAATGCGCAGCTATCTTCAGACGGTGAAACTGCGCTATGCGACCGAAGCGGAGGCGGAGAAGGCGGAATTGCGCCCGATGGCGCTGCCCAACTGGTACAGAATCGCCTTTTCCGGCCGGTGGGACGACAATGCCCTCAACCACTACCGCACCCATGCGGCGATGACCGACAACAGGATCAAGGGGACGTTTTACCTCACCGATCCCGGCCGCAACAAAAAGGTCGGGGCGGAGTTCTGCCGGAAACTGCTGGAAAAGGGCTGTTCGCTCGGCATCCACACGCTCAGCCATCCCTTTCTGCCGACACTGAATCCAAACGAGCAGTTCTACGAGATCATGCATCTCCGGGCAATCCGCGAGGCGGACAGCGACTCGGTGTTCTCCACGATGGTCTACCCCTACTGCAGTTTCGGCAGCAGATTCGAGCCGGAGATCATCCTCGACCTCGGGAAGGCGATGCGCAGCACCGGCGTGATCGGGGCCCCCACCGTGCGGTACAACAAACAGGAGAAGGCGTTCGGTTATCCGGAGGAGACGCTGGCGGAAAGTTACCTGCTCCGGCCCGGCGACCGCGACCCCAATCCGGAAACCTTCCACAAACAGCTCTCCTCGGCTCTGAACAATGGAAAAGCGCTCGAACAGAATCCCTGCATCTCCATTTCGATGCACTCCTGGCACACGGAGGAGGGGTTGAACACGTTGCGCAAACTGCTCCGTGAAGTGGCCGACTGCCCCGACTGGTGGTACTGCAATCAGAATGAATACGCCGCCTACCGCTTCGAATTTCACCAGACGAAGGTGACGAAAAAGGTGGAGGGGAAGGAGGCGCTCTTCACCATCGAACGATTTGAACCGGCCACGCTCGGGGCCGATCCGGCGCTCTGGTTTTCCCTTGCCGGGGCGAAACCGCAGGCGGTTGAAGGGGCGGTGCTGAAGGTCGCCGCCGGACGGATGGCGCTGGAACTTCCCCACGATGCCGCTTACCGGCTGCCGGAAACGATCTCTCTTCTGAAGAAGGATGGAACGTTTGACAAATTTCCGTATCTCACGGGTTCGATGGAAAAAACCGGGGAAACGATCGCGGTGAAGCTGGTCAACAAAGGGAATGTGCCGATGACCCGGCTGACGCTTACGCTCCGGTGCGGCGCGGCGTATACGCCGGATGTGCAGGTGCGGAAGCCGGTGGAGCTCGCGCCCGGGAAGTCGATCGAGACGAAGTTCCAGCTCGGAACGATGCGCAGTGAACTCCGCTACCGTCTCGGGAAGCCCTACTTCGTCGTCGAAGCGGATTTTCTGCGTGACGGCAAGGCCTGCCGGGTGTTTCTGCCGCTGCGGCTGGAGGCGGCTTCGTCGCTCCGCTGCATCGGGACGACGGCGCGCGCGTTCGGGCCGTTGCCGGAAACGGTTGATCTTCCGGCGCTCTCCCGCCCGGGAGCGGCAATCGACCTGCCGGAAATCACCGCGAAGGACCGCGAAAAGAATGCGGAGAACGTGATCGCCTTCCGCCGGCCGGGGAAACAGTATCAGCTTCCGCCCTACCGGGTGGCTTCGGTGGTGGAATTTGAACCGGTTTCCGCCGGGAAAATCCTCTTCCAGGGAGATGTTGCCGAGCTCTGGGTCAACGGGGAAAAGGCTGTGAAAAACAAATCCGGCTGGCTGATTCCGGTGCGGGAAGGGAAAAACCGGGTGGTGGCGGTTTCCACCGAAAACCGGGGGCAGATCCGCCTCGCCCGCTGGCTGGTCCCCGAAGCGGGGAAGGTCCGCTCCTGGCTGGTTCCGGAGACGGAGAAGGAGGCGGCCAAATGAGACGGGGCATGACGGGATTGTTCGCTTCTCTTCTTTTTCTGCTGCTGACGGCGGGCTGCGGTCCGACGGTGAAGGTGGATGGTGAAACCTATTCCGCTCTCACGGAAGAGGAACAGAAATTTCTGGTCCGCCTCGCCCGGCTTTCGCTGGAACGCTCCCCGAAGGCGATCTCCAAAGAGGAGCTCGTTGTGGTGAAACAGAGAGAGCCGGGAATGGAGCTGGAGTACACCGGCGATAAATTCGGCAAGGCGCTGGTAACCTGGCAGCTGCCGGAACGGAAACTCACCGTGATCTTCGAAGGGGAACTGGCGGGCGATCAGCGCATCATCTATCTGCAGAGCGAACAGAATCCGGTGGATTTCATCGATTACAGCAAAGGAAAACCCGTCGTCCGCAAGCGCAAAGCTCCGACGACGGGCTCCGGTGTTCCGACGAACACGTTGCAGGTCAGATCACCCGCTCAATGACGATTTCCGGGTCGATCTCCTCGCGCAGGATGCGTTCGAGTCCGCCCTTGATGGTCATCGCCGCGTGCGGGCAGCCGCCGCAGGCGCCGCGCAGCTTGAGCTTGACGGTCTTTCCTTCGATTCCGACGATTTCCAAATCTCCGCCGTCCGCCTGCAGGTGGACGCGGAGCTCTTCCAGCCGGTCGGTGATTCGCTTGGCCAAATCTTCCATATTTCAGATCTCCTGATTCGGTGGTCTCTTCTTCCTCCCGCCCTCCGACCGGACGGGATTCCGAAATTTACTGTCAAAACTACACAATACATCAAAAATTGTATTTTTCAAACGCTCTTCCGCCGCTTCCTGCCGCCGGGGTCCTCTCACCAGTCGCGGGAGTGCAGATCGAGCAGCTCGTAAATCCGGTTGCGGGTCCGCGGATTCGCGTGGAGCGAGTTGGAGGTGTAACCGACCGCGAGACCCGTCTTCTTGTCGGCGATCCCCTCCGAACCGCCGTAGCCGCCGTGGCCGAAGATCCGCCCCAGATCGTCCTTCGGCCCGGAGAGCACGTATCCGAGCCCGAAGAGCTCCCAGGTGCCCGGCACCAGCGGCACCGGATCGTCCGCCGCCCGGGTCAATGTGGTCGCCCGGTCGAGCATGGCGCGAGAGAGCAGCGGCGGCACACCCTTCGCCGTGCCGAGCAGCGCGGCGTAGTGCTTCGCGATGGCGCGGGCGGTGGTGTGGCAGTTGAAGCCCGGCAGGCAGGCGCGGCGGACCGTCTCATACGTGATGGCGTTTTCCAGCGGGGAGAGCAGGGATTTCTCCTCCGGTTTCACCGGCGGGAGGTCGTTGCCGCGCACCAGGACGGCGCGGCGCCGTTCGGCATCGTCGGTGGTGCCGTAGAAGAGAAGCGGTTCGATTCCGAGCGGAGCGGCCACCTCCTCCCGCACGATGGAGCGGAACTCCTTCCCGGTGGCCCGTTCGGCCACGCCGGGAACCAGCCAGGAGAAGGTGATCGCCTGATATCGCGCCCGGGTGCCCGGTTTCCAGGCCGGAACCGCTTCGGCAATGCGCTGCTGCATGATGTCGCGGTCGATCAGCTCGGCTTCGGTGCAGGGCGGCGTTTCAAACAGACCGGTCCGGTGGCTCAAAATGTGCCACACCTTGAGCTCCTCCTTGCCGTTGCAGTCGAATTCCGGCCAGAGGTCGGCGACCCGGTCTTCGAGGTGGAGCCGCCCCTGTTCGATCAGGCGGAGAAGTGCGGTGACGGCGAAACCCTTTCCGGTCGAGAAGACGGGGAAAACCGTATCGGCCTCCACCTTTCTGGTCCGCCCGGGATCGGCCCAGCCGGCCCATTCGTCGAGGATCTGTTCGCCGTCGAGATAGACCGCCAGCTGACAGCCGAGCTCCTCTCCGGAGGAGACCGCCTCATCGAGCAGCTGCCGGATCTGCCGGCGGAGTTGAGGGAGTGGAATCATTGCTGTTCTCCTGTAGAAGTTCAACGATCTTGTTCTGAACCGTGAGAACGTAGAGATTGCCCAGATGGGCGCCGCGGTCGAACCAGGTGATCCGGCTTCCGAGCGTGCGGTCGAGCCAGAGCCGGTCCTCCGGCGAGAGCAGGAAGTCGTCGTAGTTGTGAATCACCCGGATGGAGGGGTTGCGTTTGAGTTCCGCTTCGAACGAACGCAGTCCGGAGTTTCCGAAGAGTTCCGCCAGCGTCTTGTCGGGGTGCTCCGGAACGAGGAAGCGTTCGGCGTATTCCCGGAAGCTCACCTTGTCGATCTCGCAGTAGAGTTTGTTCCTGTCCCCCCAGGAGTAGGGGGTGTCGAGCGTCAGCCCCCACTCCCGGTGGGCGTGGAAGAGCAGTCCGCGGATCGAGATGCGGAAGTAGAGCCCGGCCAGATAGGCCGCCTCCGTCTCGTCGAGCGGCGCGCGGTAACTCATTCCCGGCGTCGGTTCCGCGGCGGGATCGTACACCGGATAGGATTTCATCATCGTCGCCATGACCCGGCCGCCGGTGTCGGAGAGCCGCTCGACCGCTTCGGATTCGCTCCACTCCGCCCCGGTCCGCGAGAGCGCGTCGGCCTGCGTCATCGCGTAGTCGAGATCGGCCGGCGGGTTGATCGCAAGGTAGCGGCGGATTCCAAGGGTGTTCTCCTTCGCTTCAAGTTCGGCGATTTTGAGCGTGTGCAGTGCGCCGAAGGAGTAGCCGAGCAGAACCACCTCCGGGTCACTGATCTTTTCGGCAGCGGCGAGTTCATCGAGCACCAGCCGGATGGCCCGGCGGAGGGAGGCGGCATCGTCCGGCAGGTAGCCCGGCAGGCGCCGCTTGCCGGTGCTCTGCATGAACTGCCAGGTGAAGGTGCTGTCGAGCGCGGCGACCGCATAGCCGTGGCGATGGAGAAGTTCGGCGATGGCGGTCGTGGTCATGCCGAAGTAGTTGCCGCCGATGCCGGGCAGCAGGATCGCCAGCTTCTGCGGTTCGGGAGCGGGCTTCTTTTCCACATCTTCCGGCTCCTCTTTTTCCGGAGCCTTCCAGAAACCGTAGCGGAGCGCCGGGAGATCTTCGGCGAAGTAGATCTTCCGGTCGGAGCACTGTTTGGTGAAGTCGGAGTTGAAGAACGACAGCCGGAAGAACCACGGGTCGTCGTTGTTCTGCGCCTGGAACATGCCGACCCGCAGCGTGTCGAGCAGCGGACTCTGGCCGTCGTAGCCGGGGATGGAGATCCAGTTGCCGGTCATCCCCTCCGGCTTCGGCGTCGTCCGGCGGTCGGGCAGCGGCGGCAGCATCGCGGCGAGCGCCTTCTTCGCCTCGTCGAGCTGTTCGGCGTCGCCGGACTCTTCGGCCTTTTTGACCGCCTCTTCGGCCTTTTCCTTCGCCTTCCGGGCGGCGGCGGCCTGGTTCTGGGCGTGATAGAAGTACATCTTTCTCTGCAGTTCCCGCCGCAGGAGCGCAAGTTCCCGATAGGATTTGTAGGGGTCGCCGCTGCCCTCGACCACCTTGGTGTAGGCGCGGTGGGCGATGACCATCCGGTTGAGCGCGGTCGCGTATCCGGCGTAGGGAATGTAGGTCTTGATATCGAACGCCATGTCGAAAATGCTCGCGACGGTGTCGCGCACGTTGAGCGTCGACATGAGCGGCAGAATCAGCGTGCAGCCCGGCCCGATGCCCCAGGCGGCGAAGGTCTGCCCGAAGTCGGATTCGGTGCTGTAGAAGTCGAACCAGTGGGCCGCCGGGTCGAAGAGTCCGGCGATGCCGAGCGTGGTGTTGATGAGGAAGCGCGCGGTCTCGTCGCCGGCCCCCTGCCACTCCGCCCGGAAGAGACAGCTGAATGCGCGGGCGGGAAACTCCAGATTGACGCAGAGGTTGTTGAATTTCTCGATCACCGGCCGCGGCAGAATCGAGGTGTAGACCCGCCCGACCGGATCGACGAAGTAGTTCATGATGAAGTCGGTGCAGGAGAACATCGCCCGGTTGAAGCCTTCGATCGGATCGGCGCCGCCGAGGGTGTTTTCCAGCTCCGACGGGGTCCAGATTCCTTCGTGGGCGGGCGGGGCACTCTCTTCCGGTTCCTCCGGCTCTTCCGATGTTTCCGATGTTTCCGCTTCCGGAGCGGATTCCGGTTTCTTCTCCTCTTCGGTCGTCTCCGGCCGGACCGTTATCACCTGTTCCTCCGTTTCCGGCGGAGCGGGTGCTTCCGCCTGTCCGGAGCGGCATCCGATTCCGGTAAAAAGGGCAAGAAGAAGGGCAGACAACAACAGCAGCAGACGCTCTCTCTTCATCATTCGATTATTCCTTCCGATGTGGCGATGCCGCGTAATATAACGGCGTTTCGGCGCAAATACAACCCGGAGGAACGGCTTTTTGAAAAAGCGGCTCCGGAGTTTGCGCTCCGGAGCCGGCGGTTTCAGTAGGCGATCTCCACCATCCGGTGGCAGGTGAAGGCGGGAACCTCGAACTCCACCCTGCCGTCACGACAGGTGAACGGCACCTCGTGTCCTTCCGGAACGAACTTCACCGAGCGCGGCGTCTCGTCGAGCTTCAGCGAAACCTTCGCCGGAGGACAGGGATTGAGCTCTTCGATCACCTCGATCGGACGGGTGGCGGAGAGATTTCCGCCGGAGAGTTTGACCTCTCCGCCGCGCAGGATCGTGTTGGCGTAGAGCAGATGGAGCACGTAGCGATTCTCCTCCTTCTGGCGCATCAGCGTGGCGCGCCCCTGCGACGGCAGCGAGACCTCGAGCTGGATCTCTCCGCCCAGGAAGCGGCGGATCGCCCGCCCGATGTATTCGCGCACCGCCACCGCGCCCCATCCCCGGTAGATGGTGAAAACCGGGTGGGCGAAGTAGAGGATCGATCTGCCGCACACCCCCGCGTCATACCCGGAGGGTTCCATCCGGTACGGCGTGTGCTGGTGGCTGCAGAAGTGCTCGTAGGTGCGGTTGAAATAGGGATCAAAGACTTTGCCGAGCGATTCCCCGCTCCGCACCTTGATCCGCTGGGAGCGGCCGTACATGACGAACGGCGTGCCGACGAACTCCGGCGCGAATTTTGGCGCGGCCTCGACGTAGTCCGGCAGATAGGGACTGGCGCCGGAGAACTCCGCCCCGATGTCGAAGAGAAATTCGTCGCGGTCGGACGCCATGCCGCTGGTGCCGGAGAGGATCAGCTTGCCCCCCTTCGCGAGGAAGTCGCGGAGTTTTCCGGCAAGCGTTTCATCGACCCGCACTTCGTCCGGCAGGATCAGGCAGCCGTAGCGGAGGAAATCCATCTTCGAATCGACGAAGTCGAAGGGGATGTGCTCCTCGAGCAGTACGCGGGCAACGCCGACGTCGCCCGGATAGTCGCCGCGGATTCCAGTCGCCGCGCCCTTGCCGAGGACGGCGACGCGGGCGGCGCTTTCGACCTTGTCGCACCACGCCTCCTTCTTCGCCACGTCACGGTAGGCGGCGCCGATGATCTCGTAGGTGCTCTTGTCGAGCCTCCCGGAGGGGTGAAGCTGGTCGCCGACGCTGCACTTCGAGCCGTTGGCGATCATCGCGGCGCACTCATAGTGCAGTGCGTTCGGGTGCTTGAAGCCGCCGAATTCGCCCCAGGTGGTGTGGAACTTCCCGGTCATGCCGAGGAACTCCATCCCGAGATTGCGGCAGTAGGCGGCCGACATCGGGTAGTGGTCGTAGCCCCAGCCGCCGGTCGGCAGCGATTCCAGTTCAAGGTGGCTGAAGTACTTGAGGATCTCGGTGTCGCCCATCGTCACGTGGCCGGAGTTGTGGAAGACCGGCATCTTCGGATTGCGGCTCCGGGCGGCGGCGGTGCTCCGCTGGTAGTATTTGAGCAGCACCTTCCGCGCATAGGCGAGGCGGTCCTCCGGCTTCGTCGGGTCGAACCCATCCGCCTTCATTCCGGCCATGCAGTATTTGCAGCAGCAGGGCCCCTGCGAGATGATGTCGAGAAAGATCCCGTCCGCGTCGGGGAAGAGCGTCACGGTCTCCTCGATCTGGCGGCAGAGGTAGTCGAGGTAGGGGGTGTTGAAACAGAGCTTCGGGAAGCCCGGTTCGAGCGGGGAACGGTTCCAGCCGCTCCAGCGCCCTTCAAAATCGATTTCGCGCCATTCGGGGTGTTCGAGCCCCTTCATTTCGTTGACGCCGGCGGTGAGGTAGACCGGCACGTTGATGCCGATCTCATGGCAGGCGTCGATCTGTTCGCGCAGCAGGTTGAACTTGAGGTGCGGGTGCATCCGCCCCACTTCGGTCGGGTGGTAGCTCCAGCCGTGATGGCAGCTGGAAAAACAGGTGATCGAATCGACCGCGGCGTCGCGGAGCCGCTCCTGCCACTCCCGGCGGTCGAACGCTTCTCCGATTCCTTCGATGAAGGGAGAGGTGTGAAAGTCGAGGTGAATTTGACGAAAACGCATGATTTCCCTTGAAAAAACTCCGCCGGAACCATTTCCGGCGGAGTTGCGGGTTGAAGGTTGAATCCTTACCGGTAGACCGGGCCGAGCGCCTGGCAGGCACGGTAGTCGGCGCCCTCTTTCTCCATGCCGAACGCATTCCAGACCGCCGGGCGGAAGATCTTCTCTTCCGGCACGTTGTGCATGCAGACCGGAATGCGGAGCATCGAAGCGAGCGTGATGAGGTCCGCGCCGATGTGGCCGTAGTTGAACGCGCCGTGGTTGGCGCCCCAGTTGGCCATGACGCTGTAGACATCCTTGAACGCGCCCTTGCCGGTGAGGTTGGGCACGAACCAGGTGGTCGGCCAGCCCGGGTCGGTCCGTTTGTCGAGGATGTCGTGGATCTCCTTCGGCGGCTCGTAGGTGTAGCCTTCGGCGATCTGGAGGACCGGGCCGAGCCCCTTGATCCGGTTGATCCGGCTCATGGTCACCGGCATGCCGCCGCGGGTCAGGAAGCGGCTGGAGAAGCCGCCGCCGCGGAAGTAGCCGAGGTTCGCCGGAACCCAGGTGGTCGCGTCGAGACAGGCCTTCGCCTCGTCGTCGGTGATCTCCCAGAAGGGCTTCATCACCGGCTTGCCGTCGCGGGTCTGGCGGCCGGTGGCGTCCATCGTCGTCGCGCCGGAGTTGATCAGGTGGATCATGCCGGGCACTTCGAGGTCGAATCCGGTCGCGCGCTTGACCGCTTCCGGGCTCCAGTAGGTGCGCACGTCGCTGAACCCGGAGGCGGTGCCGGTCAGCAGGTGGCCGAAGAGCATCGCCACGCCGTTGAGCGCGTCGTTCTCGGTGGCGACCACGAACGCTTCGCGGATGCCGTTCCAGTCGAACGAGGAGTTGAGCACGGTTTCCAGGAAGTCGCCGTTGGGCATGTGGTCGGTCCACTGCCGCTGGCCCTGGAATCCGGCGGCGATGGCGTTGTGCCCCTCGGCCTCTTCGCGGAATCCCATCTCGGCCAGCTTCGGATTGCCCACCATCAGGTCGCGGGCGATGATCGCCATCTTGGCGACGTATTCCCACACCTTCTGCTGTTCTTCCGGCGTCTTGCCCGCCTTGCCGTTGTAGATGTCCTCATACTGGCGGCAGTTCGCCTTGATCCAGGCGAGCGCCTTTTCGTATTCCGCCTCGTCGTAGATCTTCTCGTTGACCCGGCGGATGATTTCGCTCATATCGACCGATTCGCAGCGCATGTTGAGGTATTCCTCGAAGAATTCGGGGCTGACGATCGAACCGGCGATGCCCATGGCGACGCTGCCCATCGAGAGGTAGGACTTGCCGCGCATCAGACCGACCGCCACCGCCGAACGGGCGAAGGCGAGGATCTTGGTCGCGACATCTTCCGGAATCTCGGTATCGGTGGCGTCCTTCACATCGCGCCCGTAGATGCCGAACGCGGGCAGTCCCTTCTGGGCGTGGGCGGCGAGCACCGCGGCCAGATAGACCGCGCCGGGCCGCTCGGTGCCGTTGAATCCCCAGACCGCCTTCTGGGTCAGAGGATCCATATCCATCGTCTCGGAGCCGTAGCACCAGCAGGGGGTGACGGTCAGCGTCGCGGTGACGTTCTCCTTGGCGAACTTCGCCGCACAGGCGGCCGCTTCATTGACGCCGCCGATGGTGGTGTCGGCGATGATGCATTCGACCGGTTTGCCGTTGGGGTAGCGGAGGGTGCTGCTGATGAGTTCGGCGGCGGCCTTCGCCATGTTCATCGTCTGGACCTCAAGGGATTCGCGGATCCCTTTGCGGCGGCCGTCGATGGTGGGGCGGATTCCGATTTTCGGCAGAGTTGTAATCATTTTTTCACCTCATTGGTTGAAGGTTGAGCCGGAAAAACTGTATACACTTATTATTGTAGCCGAATCCCGGGCAAAATCAAGCCGCCGGAGAGGAATTTTTTGGAAAAAAGCGGAGAAAGTGTGCGATGCAGAGGGGAATTTCCTGGAAACAGAGGCAAAAAAAATGGTACCGGAGACGTGTGACGCCACCGGTGCCGTTTTTTACCTCAAGATGGGCTGCAACAGATTGATGCACAATAAAAAACTATCGTTCTGACCCGATCCTACACAAGGCATCTTGAATTGTCAAAACGGCACTTTTTGGTACATTTTCATCTTCAAACGGCACAAAACGGCACCGTTGAAAAGTAGGTACCACGGCCTCCAATCCTGAAATCAAACAACTGGTTTACTATAACTCTTCATATTCGCCATTGCAAACCGGTTTTCAAAATTTTCTCTTGAAATAATGTAAAATATCATTGACATTCATCATAATCTGTGATAGTTTAAACTGGCATAACTAAGGAGAAAACAATGGCGAAGCGTACCACAGTGCTGTTTCCGAAAACAATTGAGTTGCTGCAGGAGTTCGGCGAGAACCTGCGTCTGGCGCGTTTGCGCCGCAATATCACCTCCGCGCTTCAGGCGGAACGGGCCGGAATCAGCCGGGTGACGCTGTCGCAGATTGAAAAAGGCTCGCCCTCCGTTTCGCTCGGCAGCTATGTGCAGGTGCTGGTTTCACTCGGATTGGAACACGATCTGCTGAAAGTCGCGGCCGACGATGAGCTTGGCCGCAAGTTGCAGGATGTCGGACTATCCGTCCGCAAGCGTGTCACGTCCAAAAGGAACAAGTAAAGATGGAACGAAAAAACGTTTATGTTTACAGTGACTGGCATACCGATGCGACTCCTCAACTGATGGGTGAATTGCAAATTCAGATTGTCAGGAGGAAAGAGATTTTTGCGTTTGAGTTCAATTCGGCCTGGCTGAAGTCGAATGACACGCGCATCCTCGATCCTGATCTTCAACTGTTCGCCGGTCCGCAATACGCTGCCGGTAACAAGAACAATTTTGGTCTGTTTCTCGATTCGTCCCCGGACCGCTGGGGGCGGCAATTGATGCGGCGGCGAGAAGCGATCCGGGCACGTAATGAAGAGCGTTCACCGTCCCCGTTGCAGGAGTCCGATTATCTGCTGGGCGTTTACGATGAAACCCGCATGGGAGCGATCCGCTTCAAGTTATCCCCCAACGGAGAGTTTGTCAACAATGACCGGGCGATGGCGGCTCCGCCCTGGACCAGTTTGCGTGAACTGGAAGCCGCCAGCCGTAATTATGAGGATGAATCGCAATCCGACAACGAACATGAGAAATGGCTGTCGATGCTGATTGCTCCCGGCTCTTCATTGGGAGGCGCACGTCCGAAGGCAAATGTCCTCGATCCGGAAGGCAATCTCTGGATCGCCAAGTTTCCGAGCAAGACGGATTCCACTGATATCGGCGCATGGGAAATGGTCACACATCAACTGGCAAGGCAAGTCGGCCTCCGTCTGCCGGAATGTCGACTTGACAAGTTCTCCAAAAATGGCTCTACTTTCCTGACCAAGCGTTTCGACCGCAACGGCAACCGCCGTATCCATTTCGCTTCGGCAATGACGTTGCTCGGCAAAACGGATGGAGCCGATTATCAGGACGGAACCAGTTATCTTGATATTGCCAAATTCATCATGCAGTACGGCGCTCAGCCTGAAGCCGATTTGCGGGAACTCTGGAAACGGATCGTCTTCAGTATAGCAGTAAAGAATACCGACGACCATCTCCGCAACCACGGTTTCCTGCTGGCACCTCAAGGCTGGCTACTTTCTCCGGCCTACGACATCAATCCCAATCCGAATGGCACCGGTCTTGCTCTCAATATCTCGGAAAACGACAATGCCCTTGATTTCGATCTCGCGCGGGATGTCGCGTCACTTTTCCGAATTGATACAAACACGGCCGATTCTTTTATCAGGCAGACCGAAGAAAGTGTTCAAAACTGGCGTAAAATCGCCGATCGCTGTGCACTCAGCCGTTCCGCGCAAGACGATATGGCCTCGGCATTCGATTAGACAAGTGATAATTGCAAATTATTTAGTCTTATTTATATTAGATATAATATAATTCTTTATCATAACTGCGAGAGGAGAGTATCATGGGACAAAAAACTTTTGGAAAAATCCAATTGCAACCTCAAGAAGCATTCTGGTTGGATTTGATGCAACTGCCTCACTGCATTGAGCTCGAAAAAGAAATAATACTTGATGCCAAGTTACAATTGCTATTTTCACCGCCTTATCTCGGTATCGATCTTGAGAAAATTTTTCAAACCACTTTGGAAGATGGCTGGCTACTTCCCATCAATGGGACTCGATTTGCGGTAAAAGAGAAAACGATTTATGTTGAAGTACACGATTCTGTCGCAGAAAAATTAACGATCTTGCAAAAGCAGAAGAAAGAGTTAGAGCGCGAGATTATCCAATTAACAAATTTAGAACTTATCCCTAAATAAAAGATGAAATCCAAGAAAATTATGCTATATTTGCATTCTGTAACGCGGGAGGTGAA
>ENA-UEQW01000055-UEQW01000055.1-human-gut-metagenome-genome-assembly--contig:-NODE-55-length-97738-cov-27.113065_pt1 | contig 97738 bp, 81 predicted proteins | sample MGYA00242947_ERZ507947 | MGnify/ENA primary metagenome ERZ507947 (study PRJEB26167, sample SAMN06115421) | human gut metagenome | host: Homo sapiens | place: China:Guizhou | collected 2015-03-17... | reverse complement strand
GTGGTTCAACAGATTTCGCAAACTGCTCGTTCGATATGAAAAGAGCAACTCGTCATATGAAGCTTTGCTACACCTTGCCGCAACGGTTATAATTTATCGAAAACTTGCTGTTATTTAGGGATAGGTTCTTAGTCTATCAACCCTTGATTTTATCGTAGAATACGTCGAGAGCTCCCGGCGTCATGGTGGATCCCGCAAAAGAGAAGCGGCGGTTCGAACAGCTTGCGGAATGCAAGGATCCATTACGCCGGGTCTTCCCCGGGAACCGGCTGCCGGCGGCAGAAGCGGATGAAATTCCCGACGAAATCGAGGTCGGCCCCCGGCAGGTAGAGGAAATTCAGCTTCCGGATCATCCGCCCCTCGACAAACCGCCCGCACTCGAGAACGCCGGAAGCCAGTTCGTCGCGAACCGCCAGACGCGAAATCACCGTGATGCCCACCCTTGCCCGCACCAGAAGTTTCAACGCGTCGAAGCTGTTCACTTCGAGCAGCTCCAGCACTCCCGGCCGCCCCCCGCCGCACTCCCGGAGAAACCGGTCGAAATAGTACCGCGTGCCGGAACCGGCCTCCCGCAGAATCAGCCGCTTCCCTTCGCCGATATACTCTACCAGCGAAAACTCCGGCGGGCATTCCCCCGGAGCGAAAACAGGAACGAGTTCATCGCAGCAGTACTCCTCCGCCAGAAAGGAGTTCGGCTCGAACGGCCCCTCGACCAGCGCAAGATCCAGTTTGCGGGAGATCAGCTGCTCACTGATCTCCCGCGTATTGCCGATCTGCAGCCCGAGACGGTACCCGGCATGGGAGTTCATATAGGCGGCCACCAGTCCGGGCAGAAGATAGCCCCCCGCGGTCATGGTTCCGCCGATGGCATGGTAGTTCCGCTTCGCCGCCGCACATTGCACCGCCCGCTGAATTTTCTCCGATTCCGCGAAAAGCTCCCCGCACCGGGCGGAAAGCTCCCTCCCCGCCGCGGTCAGCCGCACGTTCCGCCCGTCCCGCAGAAACAGCTGCACCCCAAGCTCCTCTTCCAGACGGGCGAGCTGATGGGTCACGTTGGGCTGACTCATTCCCAGCGCCGAAGCCGCTTCCGTGAAGTTCCCCACCATCGCCGCCATTCGAAAGATTTCCAGTTTCCGGTCAATCACGTTCCACGCCTCCCCTCCGTATCTCTGGTCTGCTCCGTCTTACTATAATCGATTAATTTTATTTATCAAACTATAATCATCAATTATTTTTATTTTGCAAAGAAACCTCTATATTAGAGGGCATCACCCCAAACCAAGGAGATGTTTTTTTATGGAAGTTGAAATTATCGTTCCGCAGGATCCCGCCGAGAAGCTGAACCGGCTCCGGCAGGGAGTGTTTCTGGCGCTTGCCGCCGCGTTCCTTCTATTGCCGCTCTTCTGCCCGCCGCTCCGGAATCATGCGCCGGGCATCGCGGTCATCTGCGGCGTCATCTTCTCCGTGGCGTGGGGGAACCCCTTTGAGGCAATCACCACCCGGCTGACCTCGCCGCTGCTCGGCGCGGCGATCGTCGGGATGGGATTCGGCATGAACCTCAACCAGGTTCTGCGGGCCGGCGCACAGGGCATCGTCTACACCTGTGCCGGAATCGCACTCGGCCTCGGGCTCGGCGTGTGGCTCGGCAAAAAACTCGGCCTGCCGAAGCATACCCTCTACCTCATCAGCGTCGGCACCTCGATCTGCGGCGGCAGCGCCATTGCGGCGGCGGCGCCGGTATTGAAGGCGAAGGCACACGACATCGCCATTGCGTCGGCGGTGGTATTCACGCTCAATGCGGTGGCACTGCTGGTGTTTCCGGCGGTCGGCCACGCTCTCGGGATGAGCCAGTATCAGTTCGGCTGCTGGTCGGCGCTCGGAATCCACGACACCAGCTCGGTCGTGGGTGCGGCGATGAGCTACGGTCAGGAGGCGCTGGAGGTGGGGACGACGGTGAAGCTGGCGCGGGCGCTCTGGATCATTCCGGTGACCCTGTTTCTCTCGATGTTCGTCGCGGACACCGCCCCGGGAGAGAAGCGGAAGATTCAGTTCCGGGTGCCGTGGTTCATCCCGGGCTTTCTGATTGCCTCTGCCCTGGTGACGTGGGTTCCGGCGACGGCGGAGGCGGGACGGTTCCTGAAAGAGTTTTCGACCTGCCTGATGATCCTCACGCTCTTTCTCATCGGAGCGAATCTGAACCGGGCGAAACTGCGCGAGCTGGGGCTCCGGCCGGTCATCCACGGGGTGGTGCTCTGGATCATCCTCGCCGGAATCTGGTGTGCGGCCATTCATTTCGGCATCGTCCGCTGAAGCAAAGAAAGCACGCCCGGCCCTCCGTCCTTACCGGAGAGCGCGGGGCATTCCCTGTGCGGGTGGCCGGCTCCTCCCCCCGGCCGCCCGGCGAAACTCAGCGTTTTTTCTCCCCGCCGCCGGCCGGGCGTGGCAAAACAGTTTTCCCCGCGCCTTCGCTCTTCAATACCGCTTTGATGTAGCCAAAGAGGTTGTGCGGACTGTAAAGCAGGGGAACCGGAGTCGTCATACGAGACGGCTCCCCGGCCTGATCGCTGTTTGTCCTGACCAGCATGAAGTAAAGTACTTCCCCCGCCCGGGGCGGATTGCCGCGGGTGTATTCCGGGAGCGCCCGCCATGGAATCGATGTTTCAAGGCGGAAGCCGTTGTCCCGTTTTTCCGTCTGCACCGCGATGCCGTACTTCTCCTTTCCGTTCGGAACAACACACTGAAAACTCCCGAAACGGTCGTTGACGTGGAGAGCGGTGAAGATCGTTCCGTTGGGATTGACGATGATCTCCCGGTAAAGTTTCGCCTCGTAGTTCGTGCAGAAAAACATCTCCAGCGCATCTCCCCGATAGAGCTGCTCGTCATTCGGCCGGCACTCCGCATCGGGGAAATCCCCGGTTACGGTGATCGTCTCCCTGTCACAGCGGATGCTCCAGATGGAGTTCTCCGATTCATGAGCGGTGCCTCCCAGCGGATACTCTCCGGAGAAGACGACCGGCGGGCCGCCGATCGTCAGTTCGATCTCTCTTCGTTCCCCGGTCCAGCGAATGCCCTCTTCGATTCGGGCGATTTCAGCCCGGATCTGCTCCCGGACGGAATCTGGATCCCGGTCATCATAAACACCGAATCGGAGACGATACGAAACCGAAGGCGGTTTTTCCGCCGTCTGGTTGACGGCAAACCGGGCCGGATGTTCTTCCGGCAGTTGGTGATAGTAACTCCGGTACTGACGCAGCAGCTCTTCATCCGGAGAGGTGCAACCACTTAGAACCGTTCCGGCAAGCAGCACGCCGGAGAAGGAGGCGTTCCAGCCCCCTCCCCTCCGTTCTCCAACCCTCCGCTTTGAACGCTCCACGGTATCCTCCTCATGCTTTTCTTTTGAGAATCGCCATCCCCGCGCACGGCACCGGCAGACGGACGAAACCGGCCGGCAAATCCAGAGTCCGGCACAGCGTCCCCTCCGGGGTGTAGATTTCCGCACGGCAGGGAGCCGACGGCGCGGCGACAAGCCCCTCCATACCGGTCGCATTGATCAGGTAGTGGGTTCGCTCCATCGCAGCTTCAGTGAAGATTTCGGCATTGTAGACGACGGTAATCCGTTCGCCCTCCGACTCCGCGGCACACCATGGGATGTTCTCCTCCATCGGCCCGGGGAGGAAGTCACTCCGATAGAGGGTATCAGCATGGCGTCCCATGAAATGGAGATAGAAATCCAGCATGTTCCGGTGAGCCGGTGGAAGCTCCGCCAGGCGAACCGAAACCTGTGGAACCGCGAAGAACGCATTCAGCAGCTGCATTGCCGCATTCTCCACCGTGTCGGCGGTGTTCCATGCCAGCATATCCGAATGCACCGCAGAACCGCCCGACGTGAGGCGCAGCAGGACATACCGGTTCCGGTTGCTGAGCACGTCATTGGGACAGTCTCCCGCCCGCATCAGATTGCCGAACTGCCGCATGACCGGCCCGATGTAGGTCTGGCGGAACTCCAGCATCACCTCCGGATTGAGCGCGGTAAGGCGCGTCCGGATTTCGCGCATCAGTTTTTCCAGCGCATCGGCGACGGAATCGGTATCGCGTCCGGGAGCCTCCTCCAGCGCGGTGAGATCCTGTTCGCCATTCATGCCGCCCTGTGCGCTGAAATCGCTTTTCAGTTTCCGGAATTGCTCCAGATAATCCAGCTTGAATCCGTCGACGCCCCACTCCTTCATGGCATGTTCCAGCAGAGAGGCGAGATGTTCCCGGACATCCGGATACCGCGGATCCAGAATGTAGACCGCATGCTGCGGCCGGCAGCGCAGAAATTTCCCCCGCATTGTTTCGAAGAGCGGATTCTCCCGCCCCACAAACGGAATGGCAAACCAGATCAGGTATTTCATGCCGATCTCGTGAACCCGGCGGACATGGGCGGCCATATCCGGGAATTTCTCCCGGCAGATCTCCCAGGAACCGCAGTCGTGCCACCAGTCGCGGTAATTCGGTGTCTGCCAGCCGTCGTCCTGAATGACGGTCTGCATCCCGAGCGAGCGGGCGATGCGGCACTCCTTCTCCACGATGTCGTCCGTAACCGCCTGAAAATAGGCGTACCAGCTCGAATAAAACGGCTGGAAGGCGGAATCCGGCACGAACATCGGCGGGAACCTCTTCTCGTAGTCGGCGACAGCCTCCCGAACCGCCTGCGACCAGAGAATCGGCCGGCAATCCAGACGCAGAACCACCTCAAATTCACTGCCGCTCCGGTCGTCGCCGGGGCGGAACAGCGAAATTTCCATCTTCAGGGAACTTTCACTCCCGCTGGGGCGGGCGCAGAGAATTTGCGCTTCACATTTGGGATCCAGAAGAGAAAGCGTCAACCGGTTGCGCCCTCCGGCTCCGTACAGAGAGACGATCGGCACATAGAGGACACAGCCGGATTCAAACGGGGAACGCAGGAGAGAGGGAATCCGGTTCGTCTCCGGCGTCCAGCGATAGAGAATGCCGGTGTGCGGAACGAGAAAACTGACCGTGCATTCCGGAATGACCCCGCGCCCCTCCCGCCGACCGCGGATGCGCAACCGAATCTCATCGGAATCAATTTCCGGAGTGCAACTGACGTTCCAGTTGTTTTCTTTGCATGTGATTTTCAAATCTTCCAGTTTCATGACAGTTCACATCTTCCTTCAAAATATTACAGAGGTTCCATTCGGATTGACTGAATCGTATAGACGCCGGGGCGGGAGATGGAGATGCGGGCGGAAATCTCCTTGAGCGTATCCGGCAGAACAGCCTCAAAGGTACAGCTCTGCAGTCCCGGTTTGAGTTTCACGTTCTTTGCCCGGTAGAAATGCGACCGGGTCCGCCCTTCAAAATAGAGGGTCAGCGAGCCGTTTTCCGGCCCGGAAACGACAAGGGTGATCCGGTTATTGGGCAGCGTGGATTTTGTCACGTTCTCCGCGAGTTTGAGTTTGCCCAGATCAAAAACGGCCCGGAGATTGAGATTCGGTTTGTCGGGAACGGTTTTGAAGTACTCCGTCGGATCCAGCGTCAGCCCTTCCGGAGTACGGGAGAGCTTCAGAAGGCCGGTCTCACCGGGCCGGCCGAAGATGTAAACTTCCGCAAGTTGTTTTCCCTGTCGAACAACGACGCATTTTCTCTGCCCTTCCCGGATGCTCAGAGTCTGCGCCGGAGAGGCGGTGAAGTTGTACTCTTCCGCACAAAGCGCAGCCGCAGCGAAGACCAGAGCGAAAATTCGAGCAATCATGATTCCTTCCTTTCGATTTTCTGGTTGTATTCCGGAACCCTTTTCCGGCTTCTTCCTTCTTTATTTTCCCAGATAACAGTCCATCCAGTTGGCGGGTTTGCAGTAACTCTCCCCGCCGAGGTCGAGCTTGACCATGTAGTCACCGTGTTCATCCCGCATCCGCTGGTTCACCAGCAGACTGAAGCCGATGACATGGCCGGGACGGAGATCGGCGTCCGGCAGCGCTTCTTTCGGAATCGTTACATCATAGACGGTTTTCCCATCCTTGTGAGTTACGGTTCCCCGGGCGGGAATTACGGCGCGCCGCGGGTATTCCAGAAAGAGTTCGGGAACTCCGTTTAAAAGCCCGAACTGAAACACCGCGTCGTTGTCGTCGTAGCCCGCGCCTGCATTGCAGGGGGTGTCGTTCTTCTGGTCGATATAGATCTGAATGGAGTCGCCACGATACATGGCGCCGCGTTCTCCCGCCGGCAGAAACTGGGGATCTTCCGCCTCCACATAGATCCGCAGTCCGTCGCCGTTCCGGTCATAGAGAACGGCATACCGGCAGGAGAGTTTTCGGTCACCGATTCGCTTCTGATCCTTCCGGCGGATATCCACCGTATCGGTGGAGATGGTGCCGCTGAAATGTTTCGGAACACCTCCGACATCCTCCCATGCGTCAACTGCCGGGAAATTGTACTGCAGCTCCTCCGTGGAATGATGTTCCGTCAATGCCAGCGTGAAGAGATCTCTTGAAGTCAGCCTGCGGGCAACTCCCGTCACCGGGAAATCAATCTGCATCTGTTCTCCGGGCTCCAGCCGGATTTCCCGCCCGGCAACCGGCCCCGTACAGCCCGGCGGAAGTTTGAGCAGCTGAACACTCCCGTGAAACGGCGTGAGCCCGTAATTCATCGCCCGCACGGTGAGCGTCGATTTGCCCCGATCGAAAAAGGGGATGACCGAAACGGTTTTCTTCATGCGGGCAGAGCGAACCGCCGAAGTGAGCAGCCAGCGCCTCGCTTCCGAATAACGCCCCTGCTTCAGCGCCCGTTCGAAATGTGTGACTGCATTTTCCAGCTCCCGGGCGCCATGTGAGGAGCTCAGAATGAGTTTGAGTCGGCGAAGTTCCGCTTCATATGCCGCCTTTTCCTCCTCCGGGATGTCGACGCGAAGCAGAGAGAGCCGCGGCCTCCGTTTCGTCTCTTCATAATAAATTTCACCCCCTTCCAGTCGCCGTTTCTGCCGCTCGCCGTCCCTCTCGTAGACAACCGTTGCCGGGAAACCCTCCCGGTTCACCATGTAGAACCCCTTCTCGCCGACGCGGATGGCGACCGGATCATCGGCCCCCGGAACCAGCTCGAAGCGGCCGCGCGGAATCCGGCGGAACTGGGTATAGAAACGGCGGAAGAGTTCATTGTGTCCCTGTTCCGGAATGCCCCACCATCCATGTTCGAGATCCTGAACATCCAGTTCAGCAACCAGATGGGCAAGCGGCTCCAACACAAACTGCGTATCAGGGTATGGCGTGGCATAATTGTAGAAGTCCGCAACGTTCTGCACATTGCTGCCGATCGGCGCCCACCAGCGGTATTTCCACTTGAGATCCCGGTTGATCAGCTTCGGATAAATCTCCAGATTGCTGTGCCGGAAGATGTTGACGGCGGTGATATGATTGCGGTTCCACAACTCTGAAACCTCCCGCGAAAACAGCAGATACGGTTCGTTGGTCGCGCTCCCCGAACCGCCGCGGAAATAATCCGGCCGGATGCAGGGAACCACCTTCACGCCCGGCAGCCGGGTCAATTGTGCCAGATCGATACCGGCTTCGCAGAGGGCGTCTTCATAGCGGAACGCAGGCCATGCCCCTTTGTCCGCCATGAAATCGCCGCGCACCCAGTATTGGAGTTCCAGCTGCGAGTTTCCTTCCGCGCGCAATGTTTCCGCCAGCTCCTGAACCACTTCAGTCACTTTGCGGCAGCGCCAGGAAATCCACTGCTCTTTGGCATTGGCAAGCAGCCATCGACAACGTTCCGAAGGAGTGTTGCCCGGCACCGGAATGCCGGTTTCCCGGGAGAACAGCGCAACGGTCCAGTCGCCGTAACCGTTGTCCAGAGAACCGAAACAGATGGCCGGGTGCTCGTTCAGGGAGATGCCACGAAAATGCTTGTAAACCTTGAACTTATCCCGATAGGCGGCGATGATTTTCTTATAGGCGTTCCGAACCTCCGGCCGCAGAAAGTTGAAGTCGCAGCTGTGGTTCTGCGCATACGGTTTCCCGAGTTTGTCGATCCAGAGCAGTTCCGCCGGATTTTTCAGATTCGCAATCCCGGCAAACCACTCCCCGTTGAAGAGTTTGTTGTTAAGCCGGACCAGGATGTCCATACCGGCCTGATCCAGCATCTCCGCCCCGAGTTCCGCCCAGCCGGGAACCCGGAAGCGGTCGGAAAGGGTCCGGCTGGTGTGCTGAAGCGTCGCCTCCATCTTGGTCACATCGCCGTTGTATGACATCACTTTTATAAACCACTGATTCATACCGGTGTAACGCATATAGTCCAGAATCCGCTGCCACTTGATCCGCCAGAATTCCAGATCGGCACTCTTGTAGTTGACGGCACTGCTGTAAGCCAGCCCGGAATCCATGGTGGGGTCCTCATCCCAGTTGGAAACGCTCCGCCCCCCCTGCGGCACCCTGGCGGCAGGCAGCTCATCCGCCCGGTAAAGACGGATCTTCGAAGCCGCCGGCGGAAGCGCATTTTTCATCGCCCGGAATCCGAGGATCCCCACGGCGAACTCCTTCCCGTCCGGCCAGAAGAGAAAGGATTTCGTCTGCATTTTCCCGGTGTTGCGATGGTCCACGCCGGTGATAATACCGGCACAGTCCAGAGAGCCGGTGTAAAAACGGCCGTAGTTCTGTGGATAGACCGCAATGGAAAACTCCCGGCGGCCGGTGTCCGGATAATCCACTTCAATCCAGTGCGGATTGCCGGGCTTGTCCGTGGAGAGCCGGTAGAGAAACCCGGCTCCGGTCGCGTTGATGTCCACCACCCGGCAGCCGTCGGCCACATGGCTGCCGGTGTCGTTGCCCATGCCTTCCCGAATCGGTTCGGTGCAGTCGATTTCCCGCAGAAGAACCCGTCTGGCAGGAGCGTCGGAAACGGTCGGCTTCGGCGGATGCGCCTCCAGAGCGATCAACTCGAACTCCTGAAGAAATCGTTTCCCCGCCATCAGCCGGAGCCGGAAAAGGCCTTTCTCCTCCCGGCGCACCGGGAGGGAAAATTCCGCCAGCGCTCCGGGTTCGATGCGGAGGGTTCGCGTTTTCCCCGCGACGCTGAAACACTCCTGCCGGGACTCCCCGGTCAGATTGCGGACCCGAAAGCGAAGAGGTTTCTCATTCCCGGCAATGACCGTATAATCAAGAAGTTCCACGGTGTAATAACGGAGAGTTGCAAACTCCCGGGTGATCTCCTCCGGCGAAAGCGGGCGGTCAAAGGTTTTGAATTCGTCGACGGCGCCGCAGAATCCGCGCCGCCCGGCGGCATCCGTACCGAGGGAGAAGGTCTCTTCAAGCTCCAGCGGCCGGGAAGGAGCGCTCTTCTGCGAAACCAGATGGCCGTCGAAGTAGAGTTTGATCGCGTTGCGATCCCAGGTCAATGCGACATGGTGCCATTCCCCGGCAAACAGCTGGCGGATCCAGGGATAGTAGTCAAATTTTCCCATCGCCACCCATTCCAGAAACGTTCCGCCGTTGATCCGGAACAGGCCCGACAGAAACAGCGGCCGGACCCGGCTGGAGCTGTGGAGGCGGCCGCTTCAGATGCCGTTTTCATCCGCGTCCCGGTCGCGGAAGTTCAAACCGCCCCACGGTGTGGCATCCTGGCAGATCCAGAGCGAGAGAGTGCCCCGGTCTTTTTTCAGCACCGAACCATCCATCCGGTAGATCAGGCCGCCATCGGCCGGGATGTGCACAGCCCGGCCCCGGATGCCGGGAACAAATTCGACATTCCGAACCTGAATCGGGGCCCGCCCGCCGATGGAGAAATCCCGGTCGAAACTGCCGTACTGAAGTGGTGTCGGCGCCGCCGGAAGAGCGAATGCTCCGGAGAACAGAACAACCGGTAACAGAGATTTGATTTGCATCGTTTTCATTCCTGACTTTTCAGATACAGTTCATCATTACGAGCGGCAATTGCGGAGGAGCGGACCGTCACCGCGCCGTCGGCCCGCAACCCTACAAATTTCCGGTGATAATAGCGTAAGTTCACATTGGTGAAGGTGTTCAACAGATTGGGACTGATGTCGTCACCCTGCCGGAGCTTGCCGCGAATCACCCCACGGGAACAGATATTAAGAATCCCGGCGGAGTTCTGATTCAGCAGGCGGGAGATTCGGTTGCGCCCCTCATTGGCCCAGCCGCCGTTTTTGTTCTGAAAGAGATAGGTTGCAGCGTAGGACTGATACACGATTCCGTACCCGCTGTGCGGATATTCCGAAATCAGAAGCGGGTCGGTTGCGGATTCCGGGCAGAAGGCAACCGATTTGCTGTAGGCTGTCGACGACTCTCTCCAGCCGGCAGTTCCCGAATACCCCAGATAGCGACAGAGAAAGTGGATCCGGCCGCCGACGTTGCCTCCGGATGCGGTTTCCGCCGGCATCCAGTCGTTGTGGTCCGCGCAATATGCGACCAGAGCTCCTCCAATCTGCCGGAGATTTGAAACACAGGTGACGGCTCTCGCCGTCATTCGAGCTTTCTGCAATGCGGGCAGTAAAAGCGTCGCCAAAATTGTGATGATCGCGATTACAACCAGAAGTTCCACCATTGAAAAATGTTGCCTGATCGATTTCATTCTCCGCTCCATCCTGTTTTGCCGTTTCATAGTTGCAGTTCATTAATCTTTTCACCTTGTGTATATTACAATAATCTTCTCAGATGCCAAAGTTCATTACACCTCTGATTTTTCCTCCGCATTGTATAAGTATTATATAAGTGAAACAGGGGTATTATAGCATACAAAATAAAAAATGCAAATCTAAAACATGAATTTCATGCCGCCGGCGAAAAAAATCGTCCAAAAAACGATCTTCCCCTCAAGAAACGGGAACGAGCGGAAGATTTGCAAAGAAACTCATGTCGCAATTCCCTCTATTTTTTTGCGCGCACTGCTGTTTTTCGCTTGTAAATCCGAATCCGGCATGGTATGCTATCATGATATGATTTTCCGGGACGCAGATAGACAATACTTATATATTTTTATTCTTTGACCATCATGAAGAAAAGCCTTCTTGTCAGACACTATGTGATGCGGGCGCTGTTCCGCAACGACCGGGCTTCGGTGAAAATGCCGTCGAAACGGGAATTTGCGGAAATGTTTCAGATGTCGGTCAGCATGGTTTCGCTCATTCTGGACGGCCTGGTCCGGGAGGGATATCTCACCGCCCGCCAGGGGGTCGGCTACTTCACCACGCCGCAGCGGGTCACCCTTGGTCAGGGGAAACTAGTAGGCCTGATCTGGGGAGATGGGAAGGCGTACTCCAAGCAATACGAACAATGGGTGCATGAATATCAGCTCGGTCTGGACCTTGTCCGGGCCGGACACTCCATCCGGGAGCTCCTGCTGGAGGGGGATTCCGGGGAGACGATCTGCCGGGAAATCGCCATCAACCGCTTTGACGGGCTGATCTGGTGTGCCCCCGGGGAAAAGGCGTGCAATCTTGGCAGCCTGCGGAAACTCCGTGCCGGGGGGCTTCCGGTGATCACGCTGGAACAAAATGTCGCGGATGAGATCGACAGCATCGAATTTGATCAGGCGCCCGCATTTGCCGACATGGGGCGGCATCTTGCCCTGGCCGGGAACCGCCGGATTCTGCTCTTCTCCACCTGTCCGCTTGCCAACCGGGTAATTCGCGACGCGTTTCTAGCGGAGTGTCCGCAGGGTTCGCTGGAGATCAACCAGGAACCGCCGGAAGTGTACTTCCCCAGAATCGACGAAATCGTTGCCGCGGACTATGACTGCATCATCGCCAATCCGCTGTTCAAACCGGACTTTCATCAAGCGGTCAAAAGGGCGAATCTTCACACGGACGTCTATCAGCTGATCTGTTATCCCTCCAACGGAGTCGACTTTTCCTGGAAGCAGGATTTCGAAACCATCGGCAAATTGCTGCAGAAACGCTTCTCCGACATCTGGGAGGGGAATACCACCCCTCAGCACCTGACCGTACCGCTCATCAAAGTACAGCTGTAATTCCACGCCGCGGAACCGGCAGTTGCCTTCGGCTGTATGCATTGGGTATTGGTGCTGCCGCCTGTTGCTGTGCCCCATTTTCGGCATAAAAAATGCCAGACGGTGTAAACGTCTGGCTGATAAGATCAAACTGGAGCCAATGATCGGAATCGAACCGATGACCTATTCATTACGAGTGAATTGCTCTACCGACTGAGCTACATTGGCGACGTTTTATAAATATAGCCATTTTTTTCGGAATTTAAAGTCTTTTTTCAAAAAAAAATTGAAAATTTCACCTCGGACGGGTATAGTTTATGACATAACATCCGAAAATAATGGAAAAACTATCGTTTTACAATCTGAATTCACCAACTGCAACGAGGCACCATGTTCGTTCTTGAATTGTTCCTGGTCGGAATCGTTCTCCTCTTCATCTTCCTCTTCAACACCATGATCACATTGCGCAATCAGGTCGACCGCATCCGCTGGCAGATCGAAGCGCTGCTCAAACGCCGCCGCGAACTGGCCGCCTCCCTCGGCGCCTCTTCCGACGGTCTCGAAGAGGAGAAGGAAATCTCCCGCCAGCTCAAATTCGACGCCGAACTCGCCGACCGCATCGAAACCCTCTCCGAAACCGATGAACTCATCCGGCGCGATTTCGATGAGTGCGGTTCACTCCTCCAGGAAAATCTCCATCAGTACCGCAGCCGGGCCGCCGCGTACAACCGCGCCCTCGGAAGCCCCGTGTTCCGGCTCTTCGGAAAATCTTCCAAATTCAAGCCGCGCGAAATGTTCTGATTTAACGGATCACATGCCGCCGCAAACGGGCCCGGAACTCCCCCGGCGGCATCCCTTTGTGGCGCTTGAATACCCGCGAAAAATAAAATGGATCGCTGAATCCGGCCGCAAAAGCGGTCTCCCCGACTGTCGCATCCGGATTGGCCATCCAGTACGCTTCCGCCTTCGCCAGGCGGCGTTCGGTCAACAGCTCCTTGAAACTTGTCCGGTAGTTGCGGCGCAGAAACTGCGAGATCGTCGAAACACTCCGCCCCAGCTTCTTCGCCATCTCCGGCAGCCGGATCGGCTCGGTACAGTGACGCTCCAGATACTGGTCGATGTCGTTGCGCAACCGGTCCCCTTGCAGGACGGCGAGTTCCCGCACCACGATGTAATCGATCAGCATCTTGAAGAGTCCCAGCACATTTTCCAGTTTTTCCGCGGAAATGCGCGGCAGTTCCCGGAACGCCTGTTCCAGCTTCCGGCGCTGTTCCTCGCTGCTGCACCGCTCGAGCATGCATTCCGGCGGCGCGTCGTTGATCCGGAACTGACCGATCATCAGAAATCCGGCCAGCTGGTCGTGGATGAAAACCGGCGCAATCGCTTCCCGCAGACCGGCGTGACACTGGTAATCGATGATTCCCCGCTGCCGGACCGCCTCCTGCTGCTTGTCGGAGTCGAGAGAGACGCACTGCCGCAGTGTCCCGAGCTCGCGCTGAACCATCCGGCAATAATCGCTGTTGCGCATCTGACGGCCGCGGCGCAGCGTCCGCCCGTCCGCGGAAAAAAACGTGACCCGGATATCCAGTATCGCTGCAAAATGATCCAGCAGCGACTGGACTTCGTCGCTGAGAAAAAGTTCAAACGGCGTCATGCTCATCATCGACCTCGCTTCAAATCGCTTTCTCTACTATATCTTCTTACTGCATAAAAGTCCATACCTGTTGCAAAATTTTCCATTTATAAATCCGTTTTCCGGCATTATATTGTAAGAAACAATGTGCCAGGGGAGTGTGCTGTCCCTCGTTTTGCCCCCTCCCCTCCACCGCGCAGGGAGAGAACCATGAAATATGATTTAAACAATGTGATGTCGCAATTTTCCGTCTACGGCGAATACCTGATCGGAGTTCCGTACGGCACCGGGCATATCAATGACACCTTTCAGGTGACCTTCGATCAGGGCGGCACCATCGTGCATTACATCCTCCAGCGGGTCAACACCAACGTCTTCCGCAAACCGGAAGAGCTGATGGAAAACTTCGTTCGCGTGACCGGCCACATCGGCCGGAAAATCCGGGAGGAACGGAAGCTCCACCCGGAAACCCGCCACCGGACACTCGAAGTGGTTCCGGCGCGTGACGGCAAACCGTTTGTCCGCGACGCGGCGGGCAACTTCTTCCGCTGTTACGTCTTCGTCGAAAACGCCCGCACCTACGATATCCTCGAAACCACCGATCAGGCCTATCAGGCGGCGGCCGCATTCGGCAGATTCCAGGCGGCTCTCGCCGATCTCGACGGCAGACTTCACGAGACGATCCCGAACTTCCACAACACGCCCTCCCGGCTGGCCGCGCTGGAACAGGCGGTGAAGGAAGATCGCGCTGGACGGCTCAAGCAGGTCGCCCCGGAGCTGGATTTCATCCTCGCCCGCCGCGATGAAACCAGCCGGCTGATCGACCTCCAGGCCGCCGGCGAACTGACCGAACGGACCACCCACAACGACACCAAGCTCAACAACGTCCTGATCGACGACCTCACCGGAACCGGCTGCTGTGTCATCGACCTCGATACGATCATGCCGGGACTGCCGCACTACGATTTCGGCGACATGGTTCGGACCGGCACCAGTCCGGCGGCGGAGGATGAAACCAATCTCGATCTGGTGACCATGCGCTTCCCCATGTTCGAGGCGCTGCTGCGCGGTTATCTTGCCGGCGCGGGCAGTTTCCTCAATCCGCTGGAGAAATCCCTCCTCCCCTTCTCCGGCAAACTGATCACGCTGGAGATCGGCATCCGGTTCCTCACGGATTATCTGGAGGGCGACGTCTACTTCAAGACCAGACGGCCGGAACACAATCTCGACCGCTGCCGCACCCAGCTCAAACTGGTGCAGTCGATCGAAGAGCAGTACGATGCCATGCGGAAACTGACCGATTCGCTGTCCTGAAATTCCGCATAAAAACAGCAGAGGGAGTGTGGCAATCCGCCGCACTCCCTCTCTTCATTCCGGCAACATTCAGAGAAAAATTTTCATCAGCAGCGGGATCGTCAGCAGTGAAAGAATCGTCGTCACGATAATCGCCTGCCCCGCGAAGCCGTGGTCGCCGCCGTACTGCTTCGCCACCAGCACCGAACTGGATGCCGCCGGCATCAGCGCCACGACCGCAGTGGTTTCCCGGATGTCCTGCGGCAGAGGCAGAAGCTGGAGCAGGAGCAGAACCACCACCGGAATGACCACCAGCCGCACCAGCGACAGATAGAGCATGTCGAACCACCCTTTGAGCATCCCCTGAAAGCAGTGGACCAGCGCCACGCCGATCACCACCAGCATGAAGGGAACCGTGATATCGCCGAGGTAGCGGATCGAATAGGCCAGCGGTTCCGGAATCGGAATGCCGAGAAAGCAGACCAGCAGAGCCGCCACAACCGCCGCCACGTTGATCGAAAAGATGCTCCGCAACGCCTTCCCGAGCGTACCTCCGCCGGTGAAAGTCATCACGCCGATCGTCCAGAAGCCGATGGTCGAACCGACGTTCATCAGCAGAAGCAGCGCGACGTGGCGCTCCCCCCAGACGTTCTGCAGAATGATGATCGGCAGAAACACGTAGTTGTTGATGGCGCAGATGTGGTGAAAGGTGCCGAGCCGGGCGGGCGTTTTGTCGCGCAGAAACCGCTTGAGATAGTGACCGATCACCGCGCCGACCAGCATGATCGCAATGCCGAGCACCGGCATAAGCCAGAGTTCGGAAAGATTCGACGGGTCGAAATTGCGGGTGATCGTCGAAAAGGTCAGCAGCGGGAAGAAGAGATCGAGCGTCAACCGGGAGAGCCGGCCGAGATCCGTGGATTTGATCATTCGAAGCCGCCAGGCGAGCGCTCCGAATCCGAAGACCAGAAACGTCTCGAGAATCGAGACAAAAACTTTGTACATCATCTTCCGGGAATCCGGGGAGAAGAGGAATCAAAAAATGCAAAACGGCGTCCGCCACTCCGGGAAGACGCCGTTTCTGACCTGCCGGGCAGATTACTTCGCGAGCGAATTCATCAGCTTGTCGGCCTGGGACTTCTTGTTGGCGACGCGGTTCGGATGGATGGTTCCGACCTTGGCGGCCTTGTCCAGACGGCTGGAGAACTTCTTGGCCAGCTCGGCGGCGGTCGCAGTCTCTCCGGCGGCGACGGCGGCGCGCAGCTTCTTCTCGATGGTTTTGAGTTCGCTGTTGCGCATGCGGTTGCGGAGGTTGGCCTGCTGACTGGTGCGCAGACGCTTGAGAGCGGATTTCGTGTGAGCCATTTTTCTTTTTTCCTTACGTTTTCGATTCTATATCAAATAGATTTTTCATCGATCAGCATGAGTATAAGAAAATATCACATTTTTCCGGAATTTCAAGCAAAACAACCAAAAAAAACGTCATTTCCGGAGATTTGGTGGAGATTTGTTTCGGAACGTTGAAAAAAACGGCGATCGAGTGTATTTTTAATAAAGAAGAGTTTTACCAACCACCCATACCACAGGAGTCTTGAGAAATGAAGAAAGTTCTGGTCACCGGAGGAGCCGGCTACATCGGCAGCGCCTGCTCGGAATACCTGCTCGATCACGGTTATGACGTCACCATTTTCGACGGTCTGCTGACCGGTCACCGTCAGGCGGTCGACCCGCGCGCGAAGTTCATCCTCGGCAACCTCTCCGACCGCGAAAAAATCAAGAGCGTCTGCCGCGAAGGGAAATTCGACGCGGTCATGCACTTTGCCGCCTTCTCTCTGGTCGGCGAATCGATGAAGGATCCTTCGAAGTACTTCCGCAACAACATCGCCAACGGCATCAACCTCGCCGACGCCGCCGTCGAAAGCGGCGTGAAGATGTTCGTCTTCTCGAGCACCGCGGCCACCTTCGGTCAGCCGGAGTCGATTCCGATCCGCGAGAACGACCGGCAGGTTCCGATCAACCCCTACGGCGAATCCAAGCTCTGCTTTGAAAAAGTTCTCAAATGGTACAGCCAGATCTACGGCATGAACTACGCCGCGCTGCGCTACTTCAACGCCGCGGGCGCCACCCCGAACTTCGGTGAGGATCACCGCCCGGAAACCCACCTGATCCCGCTGATCCTTCAGACCGTGCGCGGCAAGCGCGAAAAGCTGATGCTCTTCGGCGACGACTACGATACGCCGGACGGGACCTGCATCCGCGACTACATCCACATTCTCGACCTCGCCCAGGCGCACGAGCTGGCGCTCTCCGCACCGGAGAGCGGCCACTACAATCTGGGAACCGGCAACGGGCTGTCGGTCAAGGAGATCATCAACGCCGCGGAAGAGGTGACCGGCCTCAAGGTCAAATACGACATCTGCCCGCGCCGTCCCGGTGACCCCGCCCGGCTGATCGCCTGCAGCGATCGGGCGCGCACGATGCTCAAGTGGCAGCCGAAATTTGAATCGGCCCACGACATCATCGAATCCGCCTGGAAGTGGCAGCTCAAGCATCCGGAGGGTTACGCGAATTGATCTGGCACGAGCTCGGTCCCTTCACGATCTTCGACGTGGAGACCACCGGGATGAGTCCGGAGAACGACCGGATCGTCGAACTTGCGGCGGTCCGGGTCGACCGGGATGGATCCCTCACCCGGTTTCAGTCGCTGATCAACCCGGGCCGGCGGATTCCTCCGAAAGCGGTGTCGGTTCACCATATCACCGATGAGATGGTGTCCGGCGCGCCCCGCTTCGCCGAAGTGGGCAGAAAGTTTCTGACGCTGGCGGAGGAGAGCACCCTGGTGGCGCACAACGCCTTCTTCGACCTCGGGTTTCTGCAGGAGAGTCTGGCGCGGACCGGGCTGCCGCTCTGGAAAGGGAAGACGCTCGACTCCCTGCGGCTGGTGAAGAAGACCCATCCGGGGCTGGCCTCCTACAGCTTGCAGAACCTGCGGGTCTTTTTCCAGCTGGAAAGCGACAAGTCGATGAACGCCCACCGCGCCGCCGCAGACGTGGAGTGGACGAGGCAGGTGCTGGGCATCAGCCTCACTGAAGCGCTGAAACACTGCGCCAGCTGAGCTGCGGCGCAGCATAAAACCGGCAGGAAACAGAATGGCTGACAATGTACTCTGGGCCGCGGAAGAGCTGTCGCTCTCCATCGGGCGGCAGACACTTTACGACAACACGGAATTTTCCATTTCCAGCGGGGAACGGGTCGGGCTGGTCGGCCGGAACGGCAGCGGCAAGTCCACACTGTTCCGTCTGATCACCGGCGAGGAGCTTCCCGGCGGCGGTTCGATCACCCGGGCGCGGGAGTTGCGGGTGGCGCTCCTGCCGCAGGAGTTCCGGCTCGACGGCAACCGTTCGATTGCGGAAAATGTCGCGGAGGGGCTCGCCTGGTTCCGGGAACTCCAGCACAAATTTGAAACCCTTTCGGTCAACTCGCCCGAACACGCCGCCATCGACCATCAGCTGATGCTGCACGACGGCTGGAACCTCGACAACAAGCTCGATCTCGTGCTGGAAAAACTCGGTCTCTCCGACCGGGACCGGCTCTGCGGCACCCTCTCCGGCGGCGAACAACGCCGGGTTGCGCTGGCGCGGGCGATCGTGGCCGAACCCGACCTGCTGCTGCTCGACGAGCCGACCAACCATCTCGACGTCGGCACGGTGGAGTGGATCGAAAACTTCCTCGCCGATTACCGCGGCAGCTGTCTTTTCATCACCCACGACCGCTGTTTTCTTGACCGGATTTCCACCCGGATCGTGGAGCTTTCCCACGGGAAGTTCTACAGCTATCAGGGCAGTTACGCCGACTTTCTCGCCGCCAAGGCCGAGCGGGAGACGCGCGAGGACATCGCCGAAGAGAAACGCCGGAGCTTTCTGCGCTCCGAAATCGAATGGGTGCGCCGCTCCCCCAAGGCGCGGCTGAAACGGAATCTCGGCAGAATGAAGCGGTTCGACGAGATCGCCGCCCGTTCCGGTCCGATCCGGGATTCCGACATGGAGCTGCTGATTCCGGCGGCCTCCCGGCTCGGCAACAAGACGGTCGAGCTCAAAAACGTCTCGCTCTCCTTCGGGAGCCGGAAGATCATCGACGACTTCAGTTTCGAATTCGAACCCGGTTCGCGCATCGGTCTGGTCGGTCCGAACGGCATCGGCAAGAGCACACTGCTCAAGATCATCACCGGTTCCCTCATTCCGGACCGGGGGGAAGCGGTGGCGGCGCCGACGGTGGAGTTCAATTACATCGACCAGTCCCGGCTGGTGCTCGATCCGGAAAAAAGCGTCCTCGAGGAGATCGGCGAAGGGGTGGAGAACGTTCAGCTCGGCACCGAAAAAATTTCGGTCTGGGGCTACCTCAAGCGGTTTCTCTTCGAAGACGAGCGGATCAACACGAAGATCAAATATCTCTCCGGCGGCGAGCGGGCGCGCCTGACATTGGCGAAGATCCTCAAGCAGGGCGGAAATTTTCTGATCCTCGACGAACCGACCAACGACCTGGATCTGTCGAGCCTGCGGCTGCTCGAAGAGGCGCTGCTCTCCTACAGCGGCTGTCTTCTCGTGGTCAGCCATGACCGCTACTTTCTCAACCGGGTCTGTACGGGAATCCTCACCTTCGATCCCGGCGGGAAGATCGTCTACACCCCCGGAGATTACGACTACAGTCTGGAAAAACGGCGGGAACGGCGCGCCGCCGCCGAACCGGCTCCGGTCCGGGAGACAACCAAACCTTCCGCCGCCCCCGCCCCTGCCCCGGCGCGCACGCCCCGGAAGCTCTCCTTCAAGGAGAACCGCGAACTCGAGGGGATGGAGGAGGCCGTCACCGCCGCCGAAGAAAAGATCGCCGAAATCGAGGCGTGTTTCGGCGACCCCGACTTTTTTGAAAAATACGGCAGCCGCTCCGCGGAACTTCAGCGCGAGCTGGACGCCGCCCGCGCCGAAGCGGCCCGCCTCTATCAGAGGTGGGAGGAGCTGGAAAACAAACGAGCAACGCTGGAGGGAAAGTGAAGATGGAGAAAGCAAAGGATTTCAGCCGCAAAACAGTCTGGCCGGGCAGCACACAGCTCGCCCCGGTGTCGGTGGTTCTGGTCGGCAGCGGCGACGGCGAAAAGTACCCTTGGAATCTGGTCACCATCGCCTGGGCGGGCACGGTGAACAGCAATCCGCCGATGGTGTCGATTTCGGTCCGTCCGGAACGGCACTCCTTCCCGGCCATCCGTGAGCTGGGGGTTTTCACCGTCAACATTCCACCGGCTTCGCTGGCGAAGACGGTGGACTGGTGCGGCGTGGTCTCCGGCCGCGACCACGATAAAATCGCCGAACAGCATCTCACCGCCGTCGCCGGAGACAAGGTGTGCGCGCCGGTTCTGGCGGAGTGTCCGCTCGTACTGGAGTGCAAAGTGGCGCAGTCGATCGACCTCGGCAGCCATACGCTCTTTCTCGCCGAAGTAGTCGCGGTGCAGGCGGCGGAGGAGCTGATCGACAAAAGCGGCAAATTCCGCATCGACGACGCCGGTCTGCTCGGCTACGCCCACGGCCACTACTATGAACTGGGCAAATGCCTGGGTCACTTCGGCTATTCGGTCCGCAAAAAACCCGGTCCGACCATCCGCCGCTGACGGAGGCAAAGGAGCCGCCCATGTACGACGAACTCTGGAAACTGCTCCGGGAGTCCCGGAACACCATCGCCTTCACCGGCGCCGGAATCTCCACGCTCTCCGGAATCCGGGATTTCCGGGGAGCCAACGGCGTCTACCTTCAGCCGTGGCACGGGAAGCAGGTCGAGGAGATTCTCTCGCTCGACTGTTTTCTCGAGGATCCCGGACTCTTCTACCGCTGGGCGCAGGAGTTCATCTACCGGCTGGATGAGTTTCATCCCGCCGCGGTGCACCGGGCGCTGGCCGGACTGGAGGCGCACGGCATGCTGCACTGCGTCTACACCCAGAACATCGACCTTCTGCATCAGAAGGCGGGCAGCCGGAAGGTGTACGAACTGCACGGCAGTCCGGCCCATCACCACTGTCTGCGTTGTCGGAAGGAGTTCGGTTACGCCGAAATCGCGCCGCGGGTGCTCGCGGGCGAAGTGCCGCACTGTCCCTGCGGCGGCGTCATCAAGCCGGACATCGTCTTCTACGGGGAATCGCTCGACAGCGATCTGCTCGATCAGGCGTTCCGCGACATGGAGGAGGCGGAGCTGTTGCTGGTGCTCGGCAGCAGTCTCACCGTCCAGCCGGCGGCCTCACTGCCGCTGGCAACCCGGAGCGGCGGCGGCAGAATCGTGATCGTCAACGCTCAGCCCACGCCGCTGGACGGATATGCAACGCTCCATTACGACGACCTCTTCAAGGTGTTCGATGATCTCGAGCACCGTCTGGCGAAACTTTAGAGGCCGGATTCGCCGGCTGGCAAGCGGGGTGTGGATTTCTCCTCACCCCGCTTTTTTTCTGCTGAAAATTCCGTTCCCGGTTGACATTTTCCTTTGAGTTTGTACGCGCCGAATGCGCGGCCGACAACCCCAAAAGGAAAGGAGACCAGGACCGATGATCCATCTTGCCGAGATCATCCGGAAAGCCGCCGCCGGGGAGGCACTGCAGGAGGAGGAGAGAACCTTCCTCGGCAGTCTGCGCCCCGACGACTTCGATCCGGTTTCGCTCCGCAGCACCCGGGACGCCAACCGGGCGCTGGAAGAGCGGAACCGGGAACTCACCCGCAACCTCGAACAATCCCGCGCCCGGGTCGAGGAGCTCGAAACCCGTTCCCTGCCCGAAGCGGAACAGCTCCGGCGCAAGTTTGAAAGCGAACTTGCCGAACTGCGCCGACGCGCCGATGAAACCGGAGCCGAACGCGACGCCGCGCAGAAGGAGCTCCGGGAACTCCGCTTCCGCCGCCGGGTGGACGAGCTGGCCGACCACTATCGCTTCACCGACCGCGACTACCTCGAATATCTCTGCGAACGCGGCGCCCTCGAGGTGGATTCGCCGGAACAGACCGAAGCGTTCATGGAGGAGCTGCGCACCAGACTGCCCCGCTTCTTCAAGACGGAACTCAAACCCGGCGCCGGGCTGCCCGATACGCCGCCGGTTGCCGCAGCAGGCGAAGCCATCGTCTCCGACCCGGCCGCGGAACTCGCCCGGATGATCGCCGCCGCCCCCGAATCCCTTCAGCACTGAACCAGAAATAAGGAGTATTGAACATGTTGTACAGCTACAGCTTCCAGAACAAGAAACGCGACCTCTCGGACATTCTTTCGACCGTCATCAAGGATGAACCGCGCTTCATCTCCAACTTCAAGCCGGTGGAGAACGCCACGCAGCAGAAACATGAGTGGCTCGAAGACCAGATCGCCGGCCGGAGCGTCACCGCCTCCGCCGTCACCGAAGCCGGCGTGGTCACGCCCGCCGACTCCTCCTTTGCCGGAATCAAAATCGGCACGCTGCTGGTGGTGCGGAACGATTCGGCGCTCTTCCGGGTGACCGCGCTCGACGACGCCACCTTCACCGTCACCCTCGTCGCCGCGAACGGGTCCAAAAAGACGATGCCGGAGGACGGTGACGTGCTCAACATCGTCTCCACTCCGGTCGCGGAGGGGAGCAATCCGGGCGACGGCGACGAAACCGGCCTCACCGGTGCGTGCGAATACAACTGCTGTCAGATCTTCCGCAAGGACATCATCCTCTCCGGAACCGCATTGGCGATCAACGTCTTCGGTTCGGCGGACAACCAGCTCAACCGTCAGACCGCCTTCGCGCTCGGCGAACTCGCCCGCGACCTCAACCGTGTCGCCCTCTTCGGCCGCCGGGTCGAGGCGACGGCGACCACCCGCGGCGAAGCGGGCGGCCTCTACTTCTTCGGCACCCGTTCGAATTCGCCCGCGATCGACGCGCTCACGACGAAGCTGGACAGCACGCTGGTCAACGACGCCGCCCAGGCGGTCATGGGTGCGGGTGGTGATCCGACGCAGATTCTCTGTTCGCCCGGACAGGCGCGCGTCCTCTCCTGCGAATACAAGAATCAGCTTCAGATCCTCCGTTCCGACGACCGGCGCGGCGCCTACGTCGCGGTGGTGGTCAACGAGATCAACGGCCGCGGCATGACCATCATGGCCGATCCGGATGTGCCGGACACCGACGTCTGGGTGCTCGACCCCGCCGGCTTCGGACTTTCCAGCCTGAACGGGCGCGCCATCACCGATACCGACGCCACCCCGAAGGGGTTCGACGGCATCAAGCGGATGGCGCTCGGCGAACTCACCTTCGTCTTCCGGAACGCGGCGCAGCGGATCTGCCGCATCTCCAATCTGCAGTCGAGCAGTGAGGCGCTGGCCGCCATCAAGGCGGGCAACTGATCCCGGGGCGGCGCGGATTCCTCCATTTCCGCGCCGCCTTTTTTCTAAGAGGAGAATCATGACGATGGATATCGAAGAACTTTTTCCGGAAGCGGAACGGTATTTCGCCACCCACCTCGACTCCGCCGAGTGGTGTGCCCTCCCGGAGGAGCGGCGGCGCGGCGCGCTCGTCACCGCCGAAGCCGATCTCGCTTCGCTGACCGGAAACCGGCTCGATCCGGAGAATGTCCGCCACCGGAACGCGGTGTTCGAGCAGGCGCTCTACCTGACCCGCCTCCCCTCCCCCGGCAGACCGCTTCTCGCCTCCGAGGAGATCAGCGGGCTGGGCGGCCGGAGCTGGCAGAAGCAGGAGACGCCGGAGTTTTCGCCGCGCGCACTCCGGCTGCTGGAGGAACTGCTGCGTCCGGAGCCGCACCTTCTCCGGGGCTGACATCGGCATTCCGGAAGCTGTTCCGCGTCCGTTTCCGCCGGGAACGGGCGCGGGATGGCTTGTATTTTTTCTCCCGGGCACTATATTGTAAGGATCAGAACTTACATCTGCAACTTCAGGAGGAGGACACCATGGGCAGAATCTTCGACCACATCACCGAACTGATCGGCGGCACGCCGCTGCTTCGCATTCACCGCCTCAACGACGGCAAAGCCGACGTGCTGGCGAAGGTGGAATATTTCAATCCGGGCGGCAGCGTCAAGGATCGCGTCGGACTCGCGATGATTGAGGACGCCGAAGCGCGCGGCCTGCTCAAACCCGGTGCGCTGATCATCGAACCGACCAGCGGCAATACCGGAATCGGCCTCGCCCTTGCCGCCGCGGTCAAAGGCTACCGGCTGATCCTCACCATGCCCGAAACGATGAGCGTCGAGCGGCGCAAACTGCTGGCCGCCTACGGCGCGGAACTGGTGCTCACCCCCGGTGCGGCCGGGATGCAGGGCGCGATCGACCGCGCGGAAGAGCTGCATGCGGCCAATCCCGGCTCGTTCATTCCGCAGCAGTTCGGCAATCCGGCCAATCCCGCCATCCACCGCCGGACCACCGCGCAGGAGATCCTGCGCGACACCGACGGGAAAATCGACGCCTTCGTCGCCGGAGTCGGCACCGGCGGCACCCTGACCGGCGTCGGGGAAGTTCTCAAGGAGAAGAATCCCGCCGTCAAGATCTTCGCGGTGGAGCCGGACACCTCGGCCGTGCTCTCCGGCGAGGCTCCCGGCGCGCACAAACTGCAGGGCATCGGCGCCGGATTCGTGCCGAAAGTGCTCGACACCGACGTGATCGACGGCATCTTCAAAATTTCCGCCGAAGAGGCGGGGCAAGTCGCCCGCGCGTCAGCGAAGGAGGAGGGGCTCCTCATCGGCATCTCCTCCGGTGCGGCGCTCGCGGCGGCACTGAAGCTCAGCCGCACCCCGGAGTGGGCCGGAAAGCGGATCGTCGTCCTGCTGCCGGATTCGGGAGAACGCTATCTCTCCACCTGGCTCTTCGACAACTGAGAGCGCGTTGCAAAGAAAAAATGAGCCGGAGCGCCACGTTCGCACTCCGGCTCATTTTTTTGGCACAAGCGGGACTTACCGCAGGGAGTTGAGCATCTCCTCGGTCCGGGCAAGCTTTTCCTCCAGCTCGGCGAGGTGCGCTCTGGCATCGGCAACCACCTGTTCCGGCGCTTTGGCCAGGAACCGTTCATTGCTGAGTTTGGCGCGGGAACCGGCGATCCAGCCCTGCAGTTCCTTCTGCTGTTTTTCCAGCTTTTTCCGCTCAGCGGCTACGTCGATCAGATCGGCCAGCGGCAGGTAGATCGTGCCGAACCGGCAGAGCCGCGAAGGCGCCGCACCGCGGGCGGCACTGTCGAAGTCGTCAAGCGAAAATTCGATCTCCTCGGCGTTGAGCAGGCTCCGGAGCGACGGCTCCTGTTCGCGGAAGAACGCCAGAGCATCGGCGTCGACCGCCTTGACGTAGAACTTCACCTTCTTGCCATCCGGAATGTTGTAGGAGGCCTTCAGGAAGCGGCCGCCGCGGACCAGTTCGAACTTCCCGTCCACCCGTTCGAGTTCGGCCGGATCGGCGGAGCAGCACGCATCGGTCTCCGGGAACGACTCGTACATGATCGAAGCCCCGTCGGCGACGAAGCCCATCTGATGCGCCAGCTCTTCGGTGATGAACGGCATGAAGGGGTGCAGCAGCCGGAGAATCCGGAACAGCGCATAGTCGAGCACCGCCAGCGCCCGCTCCTTCTCCGCGCCGCCGGCGCGCATCGGAACCTTCTCCGCCTCGATGAACCAGTCGCAGAAGTTCGACCAGACCAGATCGTAAAGCTCGTGCGCGGCGGAGTGGAAACGGAATTCCGCCAGCGCCGTCGTAATCGAACTGATCGCCGCGTCAAGCCGCGAAAGCATCCAGCGCTCGTCGCAGGAGAGCGAGGCGAGAACGGCTGGATCCAGCTCCCGGAACCCGGCGGAGACTCCCCCCTGCATCTGGCGGAAGCGGCAGGCGTTCCACAGCTTGTTGGCGAAGTTCCGGCCGAGTTCGCACTTCTCGTTGCTGTAGCGGATGTCCATGCCGACCGGCGCGATGTAGACGATCGAGAAGCGGAGCGCGTCGGCGCCGTACTCCGCGATCACATCGAGCGGATCGGGCGAGTTGCCGAGCGACTTGGAGAGCTTCCGCCCCTGCTCGTCACGGATGATGCTGGTGAAGTAGACGTTCCGGAACGGAATCTCCTTCATGAATTCGCACCCGGCCATGATCATGCGCGCCACCCAGAAGAAGATGATGTCCGGGCCGGTCACCAGGTCGCAGGTCGGGTAGAAATATTTCAGCTCCTCGGTCTCCTTCGGCCAGCCCATGATCGAGAACGGCCAGAGCCAGCTGCTGAACCAGGTGTCGAGCACATCCTCCTCCTGCCGCCACTTGCCGGGCGCAGTGGGCGCCTCCATGCCGACGTAGATCTCGCCGTTCTCGTCGTTGTACCAGGCCGGAATCCGGTGCCCCCACCAGATCTGGCGGGAGATGCACCAGTCCTGAATGTTCTCCATCCAGTGGAAATAGGTCTTGCTCCACCGCTCGGGGTAAAATTTGATTTTGCCGGACTTCACCGCTTCGATCGCCGGTTTGGCCAGCTCCTTCATGTTGCAGAACCACTGATAGCTCACCAGCGTCTCGATCGGCACATCGCCCCGTTCGGAGTAACCGACCGCGTGACGGATGTCTTCGATCTTCTCGACCAGCCCCTGCTCCTCGAGCAGTTTGACGCAGAGGTCACGCGCCTCGAAGCGGTCGAGCCCTTCGAACTGCGCTCCGCAGCGGGCGTTGAGCGAAGCATCCGGATTCATGATGTTGATCACTTCCAGCCCGTGGCGGCGGCCAACTTCGAAGTCGTTCGGGTCGTGGGCGGGGGTGATCTTCACGCAACCGGTTCCCTTGGTCGGGTCGGCGTGCTCATCGGCGATGATCGGAATCTCCCGGTCGGTGAGCGGCAGGCGCACCATCTTGCCGATGAGATGCTTGTAGCGCTCGTCATCCGGGTGGACCGCCACCGCGGTATCGCCGAACATGGTCTCCGGACGGGTGGTCGCCACCACCAGATAGCCGGAGCCGTCGGCAAGCGGATACCGGAAGTGATAGAACTTGCCGGGCACCTCCTTGTAGATCACCTCTTCATCGGAGAGCGCGCTCTTGGCGACCGGGCACCAGTTGATCATCCGCTGACCGCGGTAGATGTAGCCTTTGTGATAGAGTTCGACGAAGACCTTGCGAACCGCTTCGGAAAGTCCTTCATCCATCGTGAAGCGTTCCCGCTCCCAGTCGCAGGAGCAGCCCAGCGTGCGGAGCTGGCGGATGATCTTGCCGCCGAACTCCCCCTTCCACTGCCAGACGCGGCGGATGAACTCCTCGCGGCCGAGCTCGTCGCGGCCGGTGTTCTCCTCCTTGCGCAGGTACTTTTCGACCCGCGCCTCGGTGGCGATGCCGGCGTGGTCGGTGCCGGGGAACCAGCAGACCTCCTCGCCCTTCATGCGATGGTAGCGGCAGAGGATGTCCTGAAGCGTGTTGTTGAGCACGTGCCCGAGGGTGAGAATGCCGGTGACGTTCGGCGGCGGGATGACGATGGAATACGGCTTCTTCTCCGGATTCGGTTTCCCGTGGAAATTCCCGGCGGCTTCCCATTTCGGGAACCATTTCGCTTCGACCTGAGCCGGTTCATAGGCTCTCGGCAACGGTTCTTGCGTACTCATTTTCTATTACAGACTCCTGTTGATGCATTTCAGAATACAGATAAACCACATAATATAGCACACACTTCCGATTTTTTCAGCCGCGGAATTTTTTTTCGAAAGAAAATATTCGTTCCGCTCCGCCGGGACGGTTGCATTTGGGCGTTCCGGCTGTATGGTAAATAAAACGACACTCCGGGAAACGACATGAAACAGGATCGCACTCAGCTCGACCGTCTCACCCGCGAATTCATCGAACAGCACCCCGGCGGATGTGCTGTCAAAGTAACTTCGCGGGGCCAGAAGATCTACTATCTCGCCGCGGCACTGCTGCTGTTGCTGCTGCTCAAATTCCGCTGGGACTACTTCATCTTTCTGGTCACCGGAATCCTGATGTTCTGGTACGCGGCGGCGGCATTCTTCCGCGGCGGCGCGGCGCTGCTCTCCTGGTTCGGACGCGGCGAAGAGATCGTAAGCGCGGAAGAAGCGGCCGCCATCCCGGCGGAGGAGCTGCCGGTCTACACCATTTTGCTGCCGCTCTATCACGAAGCGAATATCGCAGAAAAGATCGTCCGCAACATGGAGCGGCTCGACTATCCGCCGGAGAAGCTGGACATCAAACTGCTGCTGGAAGCGGACGACAGCGAAACCCGCGAAGCGCTGGAAAAGGCGGGGATTCCCGCCTGCTGCGAAGTGATCGTCGTCCCGGACGCTCCGCCGAAAACCAAGCCGCGCGCCTGCAATTTCGGGCTGGAGCGCGCCCGCGGCGAGTTCTGCGTCATCTTCGACGCCGAGGACGCCCCGGAACCGGACCAGCTCCGCAAGGCGGTCGCCGTCTTCCGCCGCGACAAAAGCGGGAAACTGCTCTGCGTGCAGGCAAAACTCAACTACTTCAACGCAAAATACAACCTCCTGACCCGCCTCTTCACGGTGGAGTACTCCACCTACTTCGACCTCACGCTGAGCGGATACAGCCTCTTCGGCCTGCCGCTGCCGCTCGGAGGAACCTCCAACCACTTCCGCACCGCCGGGCTGCGGGAGGTCGGCGGCTGGGATCCCTTCAACGTCACCGAAGACTGCGACCTGGGTCTGCGCCTCTACGAACGCGGCTACCGCACCCGGCTGGTGAACTCCACCACCTACGAAGAGGCCAACTCGCAGTTGTGGAACTGGATGCGCCAGCGGTCCCGCTGGGTCAAGGGGTTCATTCAGACCCACCTGGTTCACTACCGGAACCCTTTCCGGACGGTGAAACGGCTGGGGCTGTACGGCGCGTTCGGCGGCTTTCTCGCCGTCGGCGGCAGCGCGCTGATGATGCTCACCAACCTGATCTTCTGGGCGGTGCTGCTGCTCTATGCCGGTCTTCTGCTGCACGGCGCCGCGCACGGGCTGAGCTTCTTCGATCAGGTGGTCGGACCGCACACCATCGACGACGGCTATCAGGGAATCCCCCTCGGAGCGTTCTACCTTCGGGCGTGGCCGCTGGTCTACGCCGGTCCGGGCGAAGACGCCTTCTGGTCGATTTTTTCGCAGATTTTTTTCGCAGGTTCCTTGATAATGTTCGCGGCGAACTTTATATTTATAGGGATTGGAGTTGCCGCCTGTATCAAACGCAACTATTATTTTCTGATACCGGCGGCATTGCTCATGCCGCTCTACTGGCTGATGATTTCGCTGGCGGCGTGGAAAGGATTCTGGCAGATTTTCACCAAACCGTTTTACTGGGAAAAGACCCGGCACGGGCTGACCGGCCAGCCGGAAGGGGGACAGGAAACATGAGAAAAAATTTTACCCTGATTGAACTCCTCGTCGTGATCGCGATTATCGCAATTTTAGCAGGCATTCTGCTGCCGGCTCTCAACCGTTCCCGGGAAAAGGCGCGCGATACCGCCTGTCTCAACAATCTCAAACAGTTCGGTCTGGCGCTGACCCAGTACCGCGGAGATCACCGCGACTGGATGGCGCCGTGGATCTCCCGGCTCTTCCCGACCTACATGAGCAGCCGCAACATCTATCACTGCGCCAAAGACGGCAATCCGCCGGACACCGCGCCGGAAAAGTGGAGCTCGCGGCGGCTTGACGACACGCAGTACGAAAAATCTTACGACCGGCAGGAAAACGTCGGTGTGTATTGGAAAATCAATCCCAATACCGATGTCGACAACGAGCCGGATACCGCCGTCAACAAAATCAGTTACTTTTATGAATTCAGCGATGCCAAATGCCAGTTCGGCACGGAAGACGAACTCGCCTCGGAAACGCTCAGCTGGCAGATGAAGAAGATCAAGGACATCCGCTCCGGCACCTGTGAGGTAGAGGGGCAGTTCAAGGATATCAAGTACTCCAGCATCCTGAGCTTCTTCCCGACGGTCCGCTGTTCCTGGCATATGGCGGACAAGGACAAGCCGGTCTTCAACGTCTCCATTTCCGGCAACACCTTCTACAGCCGCGCCATGTGGGAAGAGGCCGCCTGGCGCTGATTGCGGTGCCGCTTCACCCGCAAAAAAATCCCCCGCATTTGTGCGGAGGATTTTTTTTGCCCTCTACTTCAGTTCGCCGCGGGCGCGCATCCGGCGGTAGCGACAGGTGAGGACAAGATCGGTGCCGACCATCAGGGCGTTGAGAATGTAGAGGGCGATCACCCAGTCCGGATTGGAAATTTTGTAGATGATTCCGGAGAGATAACCGATCTCGACCAGCCAGAGGAAGATGATGCTCTTCCCCACCGGATTTTTCACTTTGATCGTCTTGCAGATGGAAGCCGGCCAGCTCGCACCGAAACAGACCATCATGATCGCCTCAAAAATATCCATTTTCTCGTTTGCCTTTCCCGATTTCGATGACAATCGAATTAATATACTTTGCCGGAAAGGCTTTTCAAGCGTTCCGATCGGTAGAAAGGCACGGGAATCAACCGGATTTCGGCGCGGCATTCTCCGGAACAGCAGAAAACCCGCAGTTCACTGCTGCTTCCGCTTCATCGCCTCCCGCTCGGCGCGGCGGCGCTGGAAATCTTCGCGGGACATGCCGAGGAACGAGTAGATGACAGGTTCGCGACCGGCGACGATCGCAAATTCCGCCGAGGAACCCAGTTTAAGCTTGCGGCCGCGGGGCTCGATGCGGATTTCCACCGGATATTTGGTGCCGGCAGTGGTGCTCTGCCCGGGTTCCGGCGTATCATACACCCGCTCCACCGTCCCCTCAAAACTGCCGAACTCCAGCCGGTTGAAGACGCCGCTGGAAATGCGCACCTTCTGCCCGGGGCGAACCTTGCGGACCACCCCTTCGTTGACGTAGGCCATTCCATGAATCTCCTTGCCGGAGGACATCTTCGCCGCCACCTTCCCCTTCTCCACATACATGGTGAATTTACAGGGAATGTTGACCAGACGGCCATCCGACGGCGCAACAATCCGGCAGTCGGCCAGATGGCGCTCCGCCAGTTTCAACGCCGCCCGGCGGCCATCGATCTTCGCCTGCACCAGCGCGACGTCGCGACGCGCCTTCTCGACATTCTTTTCGCCGAGTCCGGATTTCACCTTCTCATAATTTTCCCGCGCGCGGGCGACCTCCGCCAGCGTTTTGATGTTTTCGATTTCCGTGTCTTCGAACTCCTTCTGCGAAATGGCGTTGGTCTCGCGAAGCTTCTGCAGCCGTTTCAGCCGCGCCCCGGTGCGCTTGGCCCGCTCTTCACTTTCCCGCAGGTTGGTCTCCGCATACCAGAGCTCTTTCGGCAGAGGATTGCTCTCCAGCGCGGCAAGTTCCGCCGCCTTGACATCGCGCTCGGCCTCGTATTCGCGAATTGCCGACTCGATTGCTACATACTCCTCCTCGTACTGCATGGGATCGACCTCGGCGATCACATCCCCCTCTTTCACATCGTCCCCCTCCTCGAAATTGAGCCGGATCACCCTGCCGTCCACATGGCTGATCACATCGAACGGCAGTTCGGAGACAATGCGGCCATCCGCATAGATCACATCCTCGATCTCCACGACGAAGAGCGCCACAACTCCGCAAATCACCAGAAAGACCAGAAAAAATCCAGTCACCGCGAAGATATGCATCGTCCAGCGGAATCCCGATTTGTGCACCGGAGCGGTCATGCCTTCCCTCCTTTCGAAGCCATCCCGAACCGGCCGGCCTCGTAGTTGGGGGAGTCATGCTCTTTCTGCTCCTTGAGCTGCATCGCATAGAGACTGCGGTACGGCCCATCCTGAAGCAGCAGCTGTTCATGCCGCCCCATCTGAGCAATCCGGCCGTCTTTGAGCACCACAATGCAGTCGGCGTTGCGTACGGTCGAAAGCCGGTGCGCGATGATGATCGTCGTGCGGTTCTCCATCAGTTTGTCCAGCGCCTGCTGCACCACCGCCTCCGAGATCGTATCCAGCGCGCTGGTCGCCTCGTCGAGGATCAGCACCGCCGGATTGTGAAGCACGGTCCGGGCGATGGCAATCCGCTGCTTCTGACCGCCGGAGAGGGAGACGCCGTTCTCGCCGACTTCGGTTCGGAACCCGTTGGGCAGCTCGCGGATGAATTCGTAGGCATTGGCCATCTTCGCGGCCTCCACGACCTCTTCAAAGCTGGCGCCCGGTCTGCCGTAGCGGATGTTTTCCTCAATGGTACCGCTGAAGAGGAAGGATTCCTGCAACACAATGCCGATGTGACGGCGCAATGATTCGGTCGAAAGATCGCGAATGTCGATTCCGTCGAGCAGAATCCGCCCCCGGCTGACGTCGAAAAAGCGCATCAGCAGACTCGCCACCGTCGACTTCCCCGAGCCGGAGGGACCGACCAGTGCCACCTTCCGCCCCGGTTCAATATCCAGCGAAAAGGAGTCCAGCACCGGCCGGTTCGCGGCGTACTGGAAGCCCACCCGGTCGAACACGACGTAACCATCCGCGTGGTGGAGATGGACGCTGTGCTCCCGCTCCTTGATTTCCGGGACTGCATCCATCAGATTCAGCAGACGTTCCGCACTGACGCCGCCCTCGCTGATCGCCGGGGCAAAGTTGGTCAGAGCCGCCACCGGCCCGAAGAACATCTGCATGTAGGTGTAGAACGCCACCAGTTCCCCCACCGACATCTCCCCTTCGGAAACCATGTAACCGCCGAATCCGAGCACAGCCACCAGACTGTAGACCATCAGCTGGTCCATCACGATCGACAATGAAATGCTCCGCATCGAAAGGTTGAGCGACATATCGAAGGTCGGCTTGAGCTTCTCCATGAAATTCCGGTTTTCCGTACGCTCCTTGCCGAACGACTTCACCACCTTGATGCCGTTGATCACCTCGGCGAGGTTGGCGGACACCTCCGACATGTGTTCGCGCAGCATCATTGAACGGCGGCGCAGCGAGCGCCGAAAGCTGGAGAAGACGAAATAGACCACCGGCAGCATCACCACGCAGATCAGCGACAGCTTCGGACTGAGCACAATCAACATGATGCTGATGAAAACCAGCGAGAAGAGGTTGGACGCCATTCCGACGATCACCGTGGAAATCATCGCCTGCAGCGCCGCCACGTCGGTCAGAATGTTCGAGATGAGTTTCCCGGTCCGGTACTCCTGATAGAAGCGCAGCGAAAGGCTCTGCAGATGCTTGAAAAGCTGGACGCGCAGGTCGAACAGCATCCGTTGCACCGGATAATTGGTGAAGTAGTTGCTCGCGTAGAAGAAGAACGCCCGCACCCAGTAGAGCAGAATCACCCCGCCGAGGAGCACGAAAAGCAGACTGTGATCCGCTCCGCCGAGCGCCTTGTCGATGATGACCTTGAGAACCAGCGGCATCAGCAGCCCGAGCCCGGTGCTGCACATGTGGAAAATGATGCTTACCCCCAGCAATCCCCGGTACGGCCGGACAAACCGGTACAGCTCTCTGAATCGCTCCATAAATTGACCTGAAATGGGTTCCTATGGGTTCCGCAGCTGTTCTGTTTCCCTGATGACCTTGCCGATTGCCTTTCTTATAGCATACCTCTATCCGCAAAAATTTCAACGGGCACTTGCAATATTTTCTCTTTTTTTCACCGGATCGGCGGCGGAAAGCGGCGGACAGTCCGGCCAAAACAGACGCCCCGCGCCCGGAAAATCACTCCCGGAACCAGAAGGGAGAGCTCCAGCAGCAGCCCTGACGGTCAAACAGATTGAATCCGGCGGCGGTCATCCCGCGCGGAATCTCCGCCCGGAGCAGATCCCCTTGACGTTCCGGCACGATGGTATTCCAGCGTCGGTCGCTCCAATACCCTTCGGCCCGGGTGCTGTTGAATTCGACCGCCCTCACTTCGCCCGCGGAATGCAACCGGGTCACCAGGTACTTTCCCTCCCGCCACGGAGCCGAAAGCTCCGGAAGCGCCCGGCCGGTGAGCGACGCATTGGCGAAGTCAAAAATCGTCTCCTCCTTCCAGGAATCCGTATGGTTGTGCGGGTAAGCCACCTTGACCGAAAGCCGTTTCCGCGGATCGGGAACCGCGTCGAAGGAGCGTTCCAGTGCATCCGGCGGGAAGGCAAAATCGTTCGTTCCGGAGAAAAAGAGCACCGGCAGCCGGGCGCCGGCCAGGTAACGCACCGGGTCCCAGAGCGAAAACCAGCGCTCGCGCAATTCCGGCGTTGCATCCGGGTGCTCGTAGTTCAGCTGAGAAGAGAATTCATTGAACGCCCCGCAGCCGTAGACTGAAATGGCGAAACGGAACCGCTCATCCACCCCCGCCGCAATGCAGGTGAGGAAGCCGCCCCAGGAGATGCCGGTCACGCCGATCCGTTCCGGGTCGACTCCCGGCCGGGACCGGAGAAACGAATGGGCCGAAACCACTGCGGAAATCGCATGGAAGGGCCACTGCTCTTCCGGCGGCAGATCCGCCTGTTCCATCCGTCCCCATCCGGCCGGACCGGCATGTTCATGCGAGGGCCACCGCTGACAGTAGCCCGTCAGCTTCCGGCACGGCACATGGCCGCAGGTATCCATCGCAATCGCCGCATAGCCGCGCCGGTTCCACAGCTCCACCCAGTCGGCGAACGCGGTTCCTCCGCCGCCGTGCACCAGCACGATGCCGGGAACCGGATTTTCAGGCGAGGCTCCCGCCGGCAAACTCCACCAGGCGAAGAAGCGGGTCGGCCTGCCGTGGTAAGGCACCCCCTCCAGAAAACACGCGTGAACCCCGGAATATTGAAACGTTTCCGCCGGATAAACGGCCGGAATCCGGTAGCAATCGCGCACATTGCAAAACGGTGTATTCGTCAGATCCATCCTTCTCTCCTGTCTTTTCCGTCAATATATCTTCCCCGGGAAAAAGAGTCAATATCTTTTGTGACAATATCCTGTTTTTTGTGATAAAGTCCATAGAAAAACCGTCGAGCTTCCGGTATAGTGAGGACAATGCAGAAATTTTTGAACCATTCAACCATGGAATGACGAACGATGAACTCATTTGCCTGCCGGAAAACCTATCTGCCGGTCCGCCGGATTGTCTGGAGCTCCAACTGCGACGGGAGCCGCTTTCTCAACAAGGAGCAGTGCCAGTGTTCATTTCACTGCGACCACGACACCCTGCTTCCGGCCGGGAGCGCCCTGCTGCTGGATTTCGGAACCGAACTTGCCGGCGGCGCCGCCATCGTCACCCGCACCGGCGGGCGCTGTCGCCTGCGGTTCGGCGAATCCGCGTCCGAGGCGATGGGCAGTCCGGATCAGACCCACGCCATCCATGACACCGAACTGCTGCTGCCCGCGTTCGGTACGTTCGAATACGGCACGACCGGATTCCGCTTCCTGCGAATCGACGCGATTGAAGAGCTCAAACTGCAGAACATTCTCGCGCTTTCTCTGGAATATTCCGTCGACGAGTGCGGCTCCTTCGAGTGCAGTGATCCGCGGCTCAACCAGATCTGGAAAACCGCCCGGCGCACCGTCCGGCTCTGCATGGGGAACTACCTCTTCGACGGCGTCAAACGCGACCGGCTGGTCTGGATGGGCGACCTCTATCCGGAACTCAAGAGCGTGATCGCCGCGTACGGATGCCACGAAATTCTCCCCCGCAGTCTCGACTTCGTCCGCGACGACACCCCCCTGCCCGCGACGATGAACAACATCACCAGCTATTCGCTCTGGTGGATCATCTGTCAGAGCGAATATTTTCGCGCCTCGGGCAATCTCGAATATCTCCGGGAACAGCAGAGCTACCTGCGCGGCCTGGCGGAACAATTCACCTCCTACATCGACTCAACCGGCGCAGAACAGCTGCCGCCGCGCCGGTTCCTCGACTGGCCGAGCAATGACGACGCCGTCGCAATGCACGCCGGGCTGCAGGGACTGATGGCGTTCGCCTTCCGCCGGGGCGCGGAACTCGCCGCCGCCCTCGACGACAGGCAGCTTCTGGAACTCTGCCGCAGTAACATCGCCCGGCTCGCCGGCCACCGTCCCGCCTGCGAAGAGAACAAGACCGCCGCCGCGTTGCAGATCCTCGGCGGCATCGCCGACCGGAGCGAAACTCTCCTCGCCTCGCCCGGGAAGAACATCAGCACCTTCGGCGGCGCCTTTGTGCTCGACGCCATGGCTGAACTGGGAAAAATTCCGGAGGGTCTCCAGCTGATCCGCACCTACTGGGGCGCGATGATCGACCGCGGCGCAACCACTTTCTGGGAGGATTTCAACCTCGACTGGCTGGAGAACTCCGGCCGCATCGACGAACTCACTCCTCCCGGAATGCGCGACCTTCATGCGGACTACGGAAACTACTGCTACAAGGGGCTGCGTCACAGCCTCTGCCACGGTTGGGCTTCCGCACCCTGTTTCTGGTTGAGCGAGACGCTCTCCGGAATCCGGTTCACCCGGCCGGGACGCAGCGAACTGACCGCCTCCCCCCGGCTCGCCGGGCTGGAATGGATGCGCATCGGCGTGCCGACTCCCCGCGGAACGATCCTGGTGGAACAGGAAGCGGGCAAGTCGCCGGAAATCACCGTTCCGGAAGGAGTCCGCCTTGCGCCGCAGGAGGCCGGAAGCTGAAACCTTTCCTGCGAAAAAAAGTTGCATTTCTCCCCCCGGTGATGTATATTAATCTGTTACCGGTATGGAACAAATCAACTCATCGGGGAAAGAAATCATGTTGCTGTTTCTTCTGGGGCTGGCGATTTTGATCGTCGGGTATTGCACGTACGGGAAATTCATCGAAAACATCCTGGAGCCGGACGATCGCCCCACTCCGGCGAAAACCCGCGCCGACGGTGTCGATTACGTCGAACTGCCCCACTGGAAGAACATGCTCATCCAGCTGCTCAACATCGCCGGCGTCGGCCCGGTGATCGGCGTCATCCTCGGGATCAAATTCGGAGTGATCGCCTTTGTCATCATCCCGATCGGCAACATCATCGGCGGCGCGGTCCACGACTTCACCGCCGGAATGATGTCGCTGCGCCACGACGGCGCCAACCTGCCCGCCCTCATCCGGATGACCACCGGGAAGACCTTCTATTTTATCTTCTCGCTCTTCATGATCTTCCTGCTTCTGCTGGTGGTTGCGGTCTTCATCAACATTCCGGCCCGGCTGATCGACGGATTCTGGCCCTCGGACGCGCTCTTCTGGACCGCGGTTCTCTGCATTTTCCTCTACTACATCGCCGCGACCCTCTTCCCGGTGGACAAGATCATCGGCTCGGTCTATCCGCTTTTCGGCGCGATGCTGATTCTCGGCACGCTGGCGATCTTCGGCGTGCTGATGTACGAAGCGATCGGCAACCCCGCCCTGCTGGAGGAGAGCGCCGCCTTCAAGGCCGCGATGTTCACGCCGGAGAACAACATGCCGATTCTGCCGATGCTCTTCGTGACCATCGCCTGCGGCATTCTTTCCGGCTTCCACGCCACGCAGTCGCCGATCATTGCGCGTACCATGAAGCATGAAAATCAGGCACGGTCGAGCTTCTACGGCATGATGGTGGTCGAAGGGGTCATCGGCATGATCTGGGCCGCCGCCGGACTGGCGATCTACAACCTCTTCCCGCAGATGATGGCGGAGAATCCGACCAACGTCCTCACGGAGATCACCACCCACTTCCTCGGGCGCGGCGTCGGAGCGATCACCGTCATCAGCGTCATCATTCTCGCCATCACCTCGGGGGATACCGCCATGCGCAGCATGCGGCTCAGCCTGGCGGAGATCGTCGGCGTCGATCAGAAGTCAATCCGCAACCGCATCATTCTCTGCCTGCCGCTGATCGCCATCGTCTCCGGACTGCTCTGGTGGTCGAACCAGAGCGCCAAGACCTTCAACCAGCTCTGGAACTACTTCGCCTGGGGGAATCAGGTGCTCGCCTCCTGCACGCTGACCGCGGTCACCGTCTGGCTGGTCTCGCGCCGGAAACCGGGCTGGGTCACCGCGGTGCCCGGGGCGTTCATGACCTTCATTGTGGCAACCTACATCCTCTGGATCAGTCCGGAACACGGCGGTCCGGTCGGCTTCGGGCTGAACCTCGACTGCGCCTATTTAGTGGGCGGATTTCTCGCTCTCATGAGCGTGATCTGGGCCTACCGCCACGGCACGGAGCTCACCGGGGCATTCGACGTGCCGCCGGTGAAACTGCCGGAGACCAAGGCGGACAAAGAAAAATCCGCATCCCGGAATTGATTTTTCCGTTTCCGGCGGTATAGTACGGAAACTTTCTCCGCTGCGCGGCTGGCGAAATTGGCAAACGCACAGGATTTAGGTTCCTGCGCCGCAAGGCTTGCGGGTTCGATTCCCGCGCCGCGCACCAGTTCACTTTATCTCTCCCGGCCCGGATTCCCCTTTTTCCGCAAGTCGAAGTTTTGCAGCATGAGAGGCGTGGTCGGTCGGCATCTCTGTCGGCGGGAAACTTCCTCCGCTGCCGGAAAGCGGATTCGCCTTCGACCCGGCGCACGCGTTCGAGGAGTTCGACCTCTCGCTGATCCACGACGGGAAATTCCGCAACCAGGTTGCGGATACACTGAAACGCGAATACAACATGTCGCTCGGCGACAATTTCAAGGCGTTTTTCCGGCGGGAGGATCAGGAGGAACAGGAAGATTCCGAGGAGGCCCCCGTCTTTGACGCGAAGTTCCCGAGCGTCGCCCGGAACGAAATGCGGAAAATCCTTCCGGGGGTCATCATCGACCTTGCCGGGGTGAAGAAGGCGGAACCGGTCAACCGGCTGAACCGCTGTCTCTGCAAAGTCAAGCAGGAAACCGGACTGGAGGGGCTGAAAGCCGTGATGGTGGATTCCTCAATGAAACTTTCAACCCCCGGCTCCTACTCGGCGGAAACGGGCATTCTCCGGCTCAACCCGGTCCACATAAATGATCCGGGGATCTGGAAAAAATTCAAGGTCGGCAGACACGGGGAGTATGAAGGGCTGCTCTCGAACATTTACGCGAGGAAGGAGGTCGAGTCGGTCGCACTGCATGAACTTTACCACTCGGTTTCCGAGCGCATCATCGCAAAGCCGGGCGGGGAGGCAAAGCGAAAGATGCTCGTCGAGTGTCTTGAGCGGGCCAAACGGGAGGGGTTTTCCATCTCCATCCACGGAATGGACGATGAGCATGAGTTTTTCGCCGAACTGAAAACCGGCAAGGAACTTGCAAATCGCTCCTATCCGGATTATATTGAAGAAACGTTGAAGGAGTTTCTGCTATGATGCTGATATTCAAATATCCCAAAGAGCATATCGCCGGTCGTACATCGATGATGTTTGACGACACTGGCCGCGGATATTGTGCACATGTTTTCAAAAGGGATACTCCGGCTGACGTTATTGCGGAGATGAAAGAACACGACGCAGACTGGCGGCGGGAAAACAACAACCGGCCGCTTTTTATCTTCCCCGACGATCCGGAGTATGAGAAATACCTCGCGCTGATCGAATAAACGAGTAAACAATCCGGGCGCTGAACAGCCCGCCGGTGCACACCCGACAGATTCAAAATCTGCCGGGTGCGCTTTTTTGCGCCCTCGCGACCGGGCGGCTATCCTCAACTCACAGGAGGACTTATGATTATCGGCTCCATCACCAACGTCCTCGCGTCGGCCCGTCCATGAGGCGCTTCGCTGCAACTCCCCAGGGAGCCGCGGACTCAACGGGGTAACCCCGCTCCGGGTCACCTCAATTGCGATGGACAACGTCACCGCTTTCAACGACCTCGAAATGATCGCCCCCCGGGCGAGGCCGGCGGGCAACCCCAAACGCAGGAACGGGTAAACCGGAGGAGGTCAAAGATCTCTTCCGGGGCGAGGGAAAGAAATGGAAAATCTCACATCCGGGACTTGAGCTTTTCCGCAAGCGGGTGTATATTCTTAGATTAACTTTATTATGAGGATTTTGAAATGGGTTCGCTTTATTTGAATGATGATCTGAGCGCCCTGGATTTCGTGCGGCAGGACTATCTGCGCGAACTCCAGCTGGAACGGCTTCGCAAAGTGGTTCAACATTCTTACGACCATGTCGAACTCTTCCGCCGCCGAATGGAAGAGCGCAAACTCGTCCCCGGCGACGTCCGCACTCTCGCCGATATCGCCAAACTTCCCTTCATGGTCAAGGCGGACCTGCGCGACACCTATCCCTTCGGACTGTTCGCGGTTCCGATGTCCGAAGTGGTCCGGCTCCACGCCTCCAGCGGCACGACCGGCAAGCCGATCGTCGTCGGCTATACCCGTTCCGACCTCGAAGTCTGGATGGAGGTGGTCAAGCGCGCCATGGCCAGTTGCGGACTCAACCGCACCGACGTCATTCAGGTCTCCTACGGCTACGGCCTTTTCACCGGCGGACTCGGCGCTCACTACGGAGCGGAGGCGCTCGGAGCGACGGTGGTTCCGACCTCCGGCGGCAACACGAAGCGGCAGATCATGCTCATGCGCGACTTCGGCACCACCGCCATCTGCTGCACCCCCTCCTACTTCAATTTCATGATCGAACAGGCCGCCGCCGAAGGGATCGATATGCGCAAGCTCCCGATCAAGGCGGGGCTTTTCGGCGCGGAACCGTGGACCGAAGAGATGCGCAAGCGGATTGAAGCGGCCTCCGGCATCAAAGCCTACGACATCTACGGCCTCTCCGAAATCATCGGCCCCGGCGTCGGCATCGAGTGCCGCTGCCAGAAGGGCATGCACATCTTCGAAGACCATTTCTATCCGGAGATCATCAATCCGGAAACCGGCGAGGTTCTCCCGGACGGGGAATTCGGCGAACTGGTGCTCACGACGCTGACCAAGGTGGCCATGCCGATGATCCGCTACCGCACCCGCGACCTCACCCGGATCATCGCCGAGCCGTGCGAATGCGGCCGCACCCTGCGCCGGATCGAGCGGATCAGCTCCCGCAGCGACGATATGTTCATCATCCGCGGCGTCAACGTCTTCCCGTCGCAGATTGAAACGGCGCTCCTCTCGGTCGAAGGGACGATGCCCCACTACAACATCATCCTCTATACCGAAAACGGCCTCGACAACATCGAAGTGGACGTCGAGATCAACGAGGAGCTCTTCTCCGACAAGGTGCGTTCGATGGAGGAGCTGCAGCATCGCCTGACCGCGGCGGTCGAAGGACTGATCGGCATCCGCGTCCGCGTCAAGCTCGTGGCGCCCAACACCATTCAGCGGAGCGAAGGCAAGGCGCGCCGGGTCATCGACCACCGCGAACGCTGAAGTTTCCCCGTGCCGGGAAGAGCGGGGCACCTCTCCCCTTCCCGACGCCGTAAGAAACAACGGGACCGTTTTCCTGTTTCCGGAAAACGGTCCCGATCTGTTTTTGCAAAAGTGCCGCGGTGAAATCCGCTTATTCCGCCTCGGTCTCCTGCTGATGTTTCGCAATCACTTCGGCGGCAACGTTGGCCGGCACCTGCTCGTAGCGGACAAAACGCATCTCAAACGAGCCGCGCCCCTGGGTCATGCTGCGCAGTTCCGTGGCGTACTTGTGCATTTCCGCCAGCGGGACCTCCGCCTGAACCACCTCCATACCCTCATCCATATCCATGCCGAGGATGCGGCCGCGTTTGTGATTGAGGTCGCCGGTAATGTCGCCGGTGTAGGCGTGGGGGATATGCACCTCCACCCGCATCACCGGTTCGAGCAGAACCGGCTTCGCCTGGTTCATCGCCTCGCGGAAAGCCATCCGGGCCGCGATCTTGAACGCCATTTCGTTGGAGTCGACCGGGTGATACTTGCCGTCGTAAACCGCAACCCGGACCCCTTCGACGCGACAGCCGACCAGCGGACCGCGATCCATCATCTCGGCGACCCCCTTCTCCACCGCGGGGATGAAGTTCTTGGGAATGGTTCCGCCGACCACTTCATTGACGAACTCATATTCCGGAGCGGGCGAAATCCGCAGATACACCTCCGCGAACTGCCCGGCGCCGCCGGTCTGCTTCTTGTGCCGGTAATGCCCCTCGCCGTTGGCGGTAATCGTCTCGCGGTAGGGAATCTTCGGCGTCGAAAGAACCGCCTCGACCTTGAACTGATCCTTGAGCCGCTTGGAGACGATCGCGAGCTGCTGGTCGCCCATGCCGGAGAGAAGCAGTTCATGGGTTTCGTCGTTGCGGCCGAGCCGGACCGTCGGAATGCATTCGATGATCTTGTGAAGTCCGGCGGTGATCTTTTCATCCTCGCCCGACTTGGCGGCGGAAACCGCGTAGGACATGACCGGTTCGGGGAAGACAATTCCCGGCAGGACATGTTCTCCCTGACTGTTCGAAACCGTATCGCCGATGTGGGTATCCTTGAGCTTGGCGATTGCAAAAATCGAACCGGGCCCGGCCTCCGCCGTATTGACCTGGCTCTTGCCGTTCATGAAGAAGAGCGTGCCGAACCGCTCCTTGACGCCCGGCCGGGAGAGGTTGAAAATATCGGAGTCCGGCCGGAAGATGCCGGAGACCGTACGCACAAAGGTGAGCTGCCCGACAAACGGGTCGTTGACGCTCTTGAACACGATGCCGATCGCATCGGTATCGTCGGCGATTTTACGCTTGGCGCCGTCGACGGTCACGTAGTTGAGCGGGGTCGGGAACAGTTCGATGATCGCATCCATGAGTTCCGTAATGCCGATGTCCTTGACCGAACTCCCGGCGAAAACCGGAATGGTGCGTCCGCTCTTGATCGACTTGCGCAGCCCGGTGCGGATCTCCTCGTCGGAGAGTTCCTCCCCGTCAAGATAGCGCATCATGAGATCGTCGTCAGTTTCCGCGATGGCGTCGAGCCAGAGTGCGCGGCATTCGGCGACATCATCGGCGATTTCCGCCGGAATATCCTTATCGAAGAGCACGTTGACCACCCGGGAGAAATTCGCCCCCTCCCCTACCGGCCAGTAGAGCGGAATGATGACGTTCTTGCCGTGGTTCTTGCGCATCTCCTCGAGCGTGCCGCGGAAGTCGGCGCGCTCCTTGTCGAGCCGGTTGACCAGACCGAAACGGGGAATGCCGCGCTGTTTGGACATCTTCCACGCCCGCGCAGTGCCGACCTGCGGACCGTCGATGGCGTCGAGCACCACCAGTGCGGCGTCGGCGGCACGCACCGCGGCGGCGTACTGCCCGACGAACTCCCCGTATCCGGGGGTGTCGACGAAGAAGAACCGGTTCCCCTTCCAGGTGCAGTTCAAACAGGTCGAGTAGATGCTTGAGCGTCGTTCCTGCTCTTCCGCCATGAAGTCGGAAACGGTGGTTCCGGCATCGATGCTTCCGGCACGCGGAATGACCCCGCCCTTGACGAGCATGAGTTCGCACAAAGTGCTCTTTCCACTGCCGGAATGGCCTGCAATGACGAAATTTCTGCACTCGGTTGCTTTGGTCATAAGATCTCCCTTCCAGGTTGAACGTTGTTCTTTGACGTGGTAACGAAACATCCTCGATTTCCGACGGAAATGACAAACAGGAGAGAGGCGGCACGGAACCGCCCGGCACGGCGCTTGCGCCGGCTCCGAATTTGAAACAGCTCCGCGCAAAATCCGGGTGAATCCGCTCGATGGGGTTACTAATAGCAGATGATTTTTAAAATTGCAAGCCCGGAAATGAAGTTTTTTTCACCTTTGCCGCAAAAACGGGATTCACTTCCTTCTCAAAAAATGTTACATGTTTCACATTTTATTCCGTTTTTTCTCTTTGCAAACCGGATTTTGTTCTTCTATGTTAAAGAAAACGAAAGGAACTACCGATGAAAGACAACAACCTCTTTGCCGGGTTCCGCCGCGGCATGGGAATCGGCGGCTGGCTGACCAACTACAAACGGTTCAACGTTCTCCCGGAAGCGTGGCGGCGTCCCATCACCGTCGGCGATCTGGAACACTTCGAATGCTACATCACCGAAGAGGACATCCGGAGAATCGCTTCGTGGGGAATGGATCACGTCCGCCTCGGATTCGATCAGATCGTGCTCGAATCCGCCTCGGGAGTCTGGCGCGAGCCGGTCTTCCGGAAAATCGACGAATTTCTCGGCTGGTGCCGCAAGTACCGCCTCAACGCCGTGTTGAACCTGCATAAGGCGATCGGCAACTACTGCGACATCGCCGAACCGGTCTCCCTGCTGGAAGACGATGCACTGCAGGAGCGCTTCATCGCCCTCTGGCGGGAGATTGAGCGGCGCTGGCACCGGGAGGATTCCGTCGCCTTCGAACTGCTCAACGAAGTGCGCGACGTTCCGCCGGAGCAGTGGAACCGTCTCGCGCACCGGACCATCGAAGCAATCCGCCGTGTCAACCCGGAACGGCGGATCATCGTCGGGAGCATCTGCTGGAACAGCCCGGAAGCGCTCGCATTCCTGCCGCAATTCGACGACCCGGCAGTCGCCTGCACCTTCCACTGCTACGAACCGTTTGAGTTCACCCACCAGCAGGGGGTGCTTCAGCCGGGACCGCTCTACTACAACCGCAAGATGCGCTATCCGGATGACGCCGCCCCCTACCGGGAATACCGGGAACTGGTCGAAGGGAACTCCTCCCGGTACGACAAGTTTGATCGGATCGACCGCGCCTATCTGGAACATCTGCTGGAACCGGCGTTCGATTTTCAGCGAAAACGGCCGGGAACGACCCTCTGGTGCGGCGAATTCGGCACCATCCGCCACTGCCGCCTGGAGTACCGGGAGAACTGGATGGCCGACCTGATCGGCCTGCTGGAGGAACACGGCATCCCCTGGTGCGCCTGGAACTACCTGAGCACGCCGAACGACGGCAACCGGTTCAGCCTGGTTGACGACGACAGCCGGGAACTCCTCTCCCCCCGGCTGAAAGAGATTCTTCAGGGCAAAACCACCCGGAGCTGACATATGGAACGCAGAACCGGAAGTCTCAACGTCAATTTCCACGAAATCGCCCGGGAGCTGGGCGTGAGCGCCATGACGGTCTACCGGGTGGTCAATCTCGATCCGGCCGTCAAGCGGGAGACCCGCGAACGGGTCACCGACGCGCTCAACCGCTGCGGGTTCTTCACCCACCGGCGCGGGAAACGCTTCAAAGTGCTCTTCGACTTCATCGATCACCCCTATCTTTCGCACTATGGCGAAAAACTGCTGACCAACATCCAGAAACTGGGGTTTCACTGCTGCCGGACCAGCCACCGCACCGCCCGGACTGACTTCCTCGACACGGCGGCGGTCAGCGACGTCGCCGTATTCCTCTCGGTGCCGGACAACGCCATCATCGACGAGGCGCGACGGGTCAATCCGGATCTCTACACCGTGACGCTCTCGACCCGGAGCAACGCCGACGTGACCCTCTCGCCGGACAACACCCGCGGCGGAGAACTCGCGGCCCGGCACCTCTTCCGTCACCGCCACCGCCACATCGCCATCCACCTCGCCGAACGCCATCCGACCCGCATGGAGCGGTGCAAAGCGTTCTGCGGCGAAATGCGCTTCCTCGACCCGGAGTGCCGGCTCGACTTCATCCATGAGCGCAAGGCGGAGCAGACCACGCCGCTTCTGCGCCACTATTTCGACACCGTGGACAAACTCCCCGACAGCATTCTCTTCCTCGCCGGAGAGTTCGCCGACACCTACCGGCGCGAACTGCTCGAACCGGAACCGGAACGCTATGGCCGGATCGGGGTGCTCACCTTCGACCACCCGCAGGACCAGCGGTTCGCCCATCTGGACTACAACTTCGACTGCATCGGCTTCCGCTCCCAGAACCTGCTGGAATGGGCCGAATACTACATCACCAACCGGCCGATGATGAAGAAGCGCAGTCCGATTCACACGTCGATCGAAGTGCGGCTGGTGGAAAACGGCTCCATCCGGATGAAATCATGAACGAACGACGGAAATCGGAATGGAAAGCGATCCTCTCCTCCTGCTGCGGCTTCACCGGAGAGGTTGCGCTCACCGACAGCGCGGTGATCCTGCTCTTCGCCGCCGGGCTCGGCGCCGGCGATGAGCTGGCCATGCTCACCACCTCCCTGCTGCCGCTCTTCAACGGACTGTTGCTGATTCCGATGGCGGCGCTGGCGGTGCGCTGCGGCGGCCGGAGGCTGCTCAACCTCGCCTGCTTCTCCGCCGGATGCTGTTACTTCGCCGCCGTCGCCGCCCCCTGGTTCGGCAGAGCCGCGATGCCGGTGCTGATCGGAGCGATCGCGGCGACCGCCTTCTGCCTCACCGGATTCATCGCCACCTGGTTTCCTCTGCTGGAGAGCTTCCTGCCGCCGCGCCGCCGCGCCGCGTTCCTGAGCCGGATGCGGTTCTGCCATCAGCTCAGCGGGGTGATCTTTCTCTGTCTCGCGGCAGCAGCGGCCGGGAAAAATCCTTCGATCGGCCGTCTGCAGCTGATCCTTTTCCTTTCAGGCATCCTCTTCTGCGGTAGGCTATTCTGGATCCGGCGGATTCCGGACTATCCGGTCCCGGTGCGGGAGGTACCGGAGATTGCCGCCGGGTTGAAACACTCCCTCGCCAACCGTCCGCTGCGGAACTTCTCGCTCTATCTCTTCGGGCTGAACCTCTTCGGCTACGCGACGGTTCCGGCGGCACTGCTCTACCTGAAAACCGTCCTGAATGTGGAAGACAACATCCTCATCCTCTTTTCCGCGGCGAGCCTCGCCGGGATGCTGACCGGATACCGGGCGATGCCGTTCCTGCTCCGGCGAATTGCCTCCCCTAGGCTGCTGCTGCTTCTCCACCTCGGCTACGCGGCGGCGGCGCTGCTCCTCTTCGCCATCCGTTCCGAAACCTGTGCCGAACTCCTCCTCGCCGGGGGAGCCCTCGCGCTGCACAGCTTCGCCACAGCGGCGATTTCGGTGATCGCCTCGGCGGAGATGATGAATCTGGCCCGGCCGGGAAACAAAACCATGGCGATGGCCTTCAGCGGCGCCCTCTTCTACGGCGGCTACGGGCTGTCGCGGGTCATCGGAGCCTTTCTGCTCGGTGCGAACTTCTTCACCGGCGAAAACTTCCCCCGCTTCTTCCTCGCCGGCGCCATCGCACTGCTGGGAATCCTTCCCTTCCATTACCGGGGGACTTGACGCGCAACAGATCCGGAGATATCTTATCTCCATGCGTTGTTCTTCCATGCCAAAACGATTCCGGATTCCGGCGGTGAAACCGATCTGCATCGCCGGGGCGGTTCTGTGTACGCTGTTCACCGGCTGTTCCCCTTCGCCGGTAACGATCACCCCCCGCCCGGCGGAAACCGGAGCGCCGCGAAAGAGTTTCACCGTCGTAAGTTACAACATTCAGGCGCGCCCGCTGCTCGACGACTGCGCCTGGAAAAATCCGCAGATCGGGGAACGGCTCCGACCCTTCGATCTGATCGGCCTCCAGGAAAGTTTCTGCGGCTACCGGCAGCTGTTCGAGCAGAACAACCTGCACAGCGGCGTCCGCTTCGCCCGCCGCCGCCACCTGCTCAAACCGGTGAACTCCGGGCTGGCGGTGCTTTCGCGTTTCCCGGTCCTCGAGGCGAAAGCGGAGTATTTCAACGACGAAGGGTCGCTGGAGAACCGGGCCGCCTCCAAGGGGCTCCTTCTGGCAAGAATCGAACTGAACCGGCAGAAACTCGACCTCTACACCACCCACCTCGCGGCGGGAACTCCGGAGGTTTCCGGAGAGGCGCGGCGGAGCCAGCTGAAACAGTTCGCCACGTTCATCCGGCGCAATTCGCCGCCGGACCATGCGGTCATCGCCTGCGGGGATTTCAACCTCCAGCCCGCCTCGCCGGAACTCGCGGCGTTTCAGGAGGAAGCCGGTCTGCGCAGTTCCACGCTGGAGCTCGGGTTCAGCGGCTGGCCGCCGATCGACCACATCTTCTACCGCCCCAGCGCAGCACTGCCGCTCCGGCCGGTTCTCCGCAAACTGCTCAAGCGGGAGTTCACCGTGGAGAAACGCGGCCCCCTGAGCGACCACGCGCCGCTGCTGGTGGAGTTCCGCCTCGACGCCCCGGCGAATCCGGAAGCTCTTCAACCCTGACCGGGACCGCCGGCGAAACGCCTCTGCTCCGGGGTTCCGTTCCGTCTTCCGTTGCCCGAAACATTTCCCTGCGGCCTGCGACAGCAGTCAATTCCTCCCCGCGGTCTCCATCGCAATGGCTGCTCCCGTAATTTTCCCCCATGTCTGCAATGCGACCGGGACTGTTTCTCAGTGGAAATGAGGGAACAATCCGTATTTTTTCACCTCTTTGCCGATTCCGGTCCGGTGACACTTCTCCTCACATTTCTTCGCCTTGACCACGCGGTCCACCCGGAATGTGCGCCGCTCGCCGCGCAACAGGCAGAAGGCCGCCAGATACCAGTGGCCGTCCCGCCAGACCAGCGCCTCCGGAATCACCCGCCGCCGGGAGAGTTCGTAACTCTCCTTGATGTAGGTCAGTTTCAAAAGACGTTTCTTCATCATGCTTTTGACAATAGGCCTGTAGATTTCCAGAGGAATCTCCTTGGGACAGGGAGGGAATTCCTTCCCGGGCAGATAACAGATTTCCAGCAATCCCATTTTTTCACCACCTTCACACAATATTCCACACGAACGTGACCGTATCGCTGTTTTTCACCTCTTCCGGATCGATCGAGATGCCCTTTTCACTGCAGGAGCCGAAAATGATCCCTTCGCAATCATTCTCATAATTCGTCCGAGAGAAGATCGACAGCTCTCCCCAGTTGTAATCGATCGTAACAAGTTCCCCCAGAGTGACACCGCTTGCCGCGCATAAAATTTCCGCTTTGCGTCGGGCATTCTGCGCCGCATCCCGAAGCAGAGCTTCGCAGATCGCATCGCGGTCGGCCACCCGGAATTTCACCTTGATTTTCGGATGCGAGTCGCACTTCGCCAGCGCCGCCAGCACCCGGGTCAGCCGTTCGCAATCCAGCGGGAACTCCAGCTTCAGCCCATGGCTGCAGCACCACACATCGAAGAGGTCATGCCAGGTTCCGGAGGAATCCTTGCAGCTTTTGTACACCGCCTCAATCCGGAAATCCGTGGTCTTCAGAGCGTCGTCGGCAAACTGACAGCCGGCGATGGCCCGGCGCAGAGTTTCCAGCTCCTTTGTCGCCAGTTTCATGCATTTGCCGTATTCCGCGTGGCGCGAATCCAGGTCCATGGTGAGAACGACGGTATCGGGTTTGCTGCTGACGGTTCCGGTGCCTTTCACGGTGATGATTCTGCTCATGATATCCTCCTGTGTTTCCGGTTTGATTTTTTTCTTTGATACAATATATTATTCGCAAATGGACAAAGAGTGTCCTCTCAGAAAGAAAATCAAAAAAAAATCAAAATTTTTTCAACATGCCGTTACAAAAAGCTCAGTTGCATCGCCTTACCCGGATCGCGGCAATGCTCAAGGAGAACCGCTATCCGAACTCGGAATCCCTGGTCCGGGAGTTCCGTCGCATCGCCGTGGAGGAAGAGCTGGAAATCGACTGCTCTCGAAAAACCATCCTGCGGGACATGAAAACGCTGGAGTTTGAATTTCAATGTCCCCTCGCCTTCGACCGGGCAAGGAACGGCTACTATCTGAAACGTCATGACTGGGATTTCATCGCCCCCGCGCTGCTGGATGAGAACGAGATGCTCGCCTCGGTCATCGGCGCCCGGATATCCGAAGATATTTTTCCCTCCCCGCTGAAAAACCGCATTCGCAATGCGGTCGATTATCTGCTGCAGAATCACAATCCGGATTTTCTCGACACCGCCAATCTGGCGAGCCTGACCATCCTCTCCGGCTTGTACATCCAGCTGGACCGGGAGATTTTCATGAAGATTTTCGAAACGTGGCAGACCCATCGTACCGTCAAAATCGCCTATGCCGATTACCGGGGGCACCTCACCGAACGGGTCTTTGAACCGCACACGCTGGTATTCTACAACAACTCCTGGTACAGCAAGGGATTCTGCCGGCTGAAGAAACAGCCGCGCACCTTCGCACTCCACCGGATCAGAAGTGCAGAGCCGTTGCCGGAACATTTCACCCCCGATGAGAAAATCATCCGTTCAGTGACGGTGGATGATTTTCTCGGCTTCGAGAAGGTCCGGAACGTCAAACTCAAAATCACCAAGATGCTGCGCGACGTTCTCGCCGCCCGCCCACTGCACAGCCGCCAGAGCTTTCTTCCGGACGGCACGGTGGAAATTCCGGCTGTCAGCCGGGAGATCCTCTTCCCGTTCCTGCTCGCCCAGCAGGGGCTGGCGGAACTCCTTGAACCCACAGGACTGCGGCAGGAGTTTCAGGAAATGCTGCGCACGATGCTTGCCTCGTATGAAACCGCGCCCATCTCCCCGTCGGAGGCACGATGAAGCACAGAACCTTTTTGAGAACCGCTGCCGGATGGCTTCCTAGCCTTTGAAGATCCTCGCGGGCTCCCGGCAACCCTTTTCCAAAGCAGGTTCTCTCCGCCATCGGCAACGGTAAAAAAATGGATGCGTACACCGCAGGGCCGCCGACGGCGGAAAAACGACAGCGAGGGACGCTGCAGTACTTGGAGCTGGTTCCCCGCCGGAACCGCAAAGGTCACGCTCCTCGATGAAACCGGCTTCATCGGGCACAGATGACCGCAAAAATGCAGGAATTGGCGGAGAAAATCGAAAGCCCGTTCCAGGACCTCATCCGCCCGTCCCCGGCAGAAGTTCTCTTTTTCCGACCGCTCTCCTGCCGAAGCCTATTTCCCCACCAGCGTCCTGGCGTAGGAATAGAGGCACATGGAGCAGATCATCACCACCGCCATCAGGAACCGGCGGCACCACGCCTTGCGGCCCACTCGCGGCTCCAGATGTTCGTACCCGCAATGGAGCAGCCACGCGCCGAGCAGAACCGAGATGATCCCACGGCTCGCCTGAATGATGTTTCCGAAGACGGCCCCGATCGAACCGTAACAGAGGAAAAGCAGAATGATCGCACAATACCAAGTCAGTGCATAGGGCAGCGCATCTTTGCACAGCTGAAAACGGAACCGGCACTTCAAAAGACAGGGGAGCGTCAGGAGTCCCAGGATGAAATACATCAATCCGGCCACCGCGGTGGAATCGGCAATCAGAGAACTTCCGCGCATCTGCAGAATCAATTCCGCCTCGATCATATCGCAGATCGAATAGGTCACCAGCATGAATGCCAGCCATAAGGCCCCCCGCAAGGAGATCCGCCCCCCGGTAAAGTTCATGCCGATCGCCGCGACGGAACAGAGGATGACCGCAATCCACTGCAGGAAATGCAGCGGCGTCCGCGTCAACAGCATGGTGAAAAACGCCAGAATGACGATCTTCAGCCCCAGCAGCGAGGAGAGACGCGACGCCTCCACCTCCCGGAGCGTCTGGAAGAAGCCGTACTGGCCGGCGACAAATGAAAGCACACACAACAGCATCAGCAGAGCGAAGTTCCACGTTGCCGGATACCGCGTGAACGGCATCATCAGCGGAATGGTCAACGCCCCGAACACCCCCATGATCAACTGGGAAAACACCACCAGCGTAAAAGATCCCCGGTGCTTGTGTATGAAAACACGGGAAAATACGTACGAACCCGACTGCAGCAATGCGGAACAGAGTCCGCCGACAACTCCGATCAACATGATTTCTCTCTACTCTTTCCTTAACCGAACCCGAACGGTTTGCATTCTATCAATATACAGCCCCTTTTTGAAACAACAAATACTTATTTTCTGCACCAGGTATGCTTGACAGGTATAGCAAGACGGATTATACTGTAGTGAGAACAGAAGGATTTTCCGCGATGGAACTACGAGTACTGCGATATTTTCTGGCGACGGCCCGCGAAGGCTCCATTCTTGGCGCCGCGCGTTTTCTTCACGTCACCCAGCCCACCCTCTCCCGTCAATTGCAGGAGCTCGAAGAGGAGCTGGGGCAGAAACTTCTGATCCGAAGCAACCGGCACATCACTTTGACGCCGGAAGGGAAACTCTTCCGCAAACGGGCGGAGGATGTCATGGAAATCATCCGGAAAACGGAGGCGGAGTTCCGCTCCATGGGGTCGGCACTGCGCGGCGATATTCATATCGGCAGCGGAGAAACCGATGCGATGAAGGAGATCGCCCGCATCTTCCGGGAACTGCACGACGAATATCCCGGCATCCGCTACCATGTGTGCAGCGGCAAATCCGAAGACATCGAGGAGCTGGTCGACAAGGGAATTCTGGATTTCGGCGTCCTGATTCAGCCGGTCAGCATCTCCAAATACGACTATCTCAAGCTGCCGTTCAAAGATGTCTGGGGCGTCATCATGAGAAAGGACAGCCCCCTCGCCGCGAAACGGGCCGTCGGATACGACGATCTGCGAAATCTGCCGCTGATCTGCTCCCGTCAGATTCCACAGCTCGGCACCGGCAAGAGCGGATATCCGGAATGGTTCGGAAAATCCTTCTCGCAGTGGAACGTCGTCGCCACGTACAATCTCATCTACAATGCCGCACAGATGGTCGAAGCCGGCCTCGGATATGCCATCGGTCTGGATAAAACCATCAACACCACGGCGCACAGCGCTCTCTGTTTCCGCCCGCTGACCCCCCGGGTGGAATCCGAACTGGTCATCATCTGGAAAAAATATCAGATTTTCTCCAGTGCCTCGGAGATCTTCCTCAACCGCCTGCAGAAGGAGTTTGCCGCCCCCGCCGCAGAAGAGTGATGCGGCGGAAGAACGGTTTTTCCAAGAAAACCGCGGCGGGCGATTTGCATTCCCTGCGGAACGGGGTATAGTAGTCCCATGCAGAATTCAGGGGGGAAACCGGCCGGGAGAACGGCGCCGCACCCCGAATGCCCATTCGAAGGAGAATTTTTATGGCGAATACCCTGAAACTCAATGACGTGACGCTTTTTGCCGCCTTGAATGCCGAGGTGAAGATCGATGGGAAATGGCTCCCCATCGAGGAGTGCGCCGCCGCCGGAATCGAACTGGTTGATGCGGAACGCAGCTGCGACGGCTACTTCTGGAAACGGCTGACGCTGACCAACTGCACCGGCCGCGAACTGCGGCTCGGCGGCTTCCGCTGGCGCCAGACCGGAGCCCATACCGATTTTCTCGGCACGCCGGGGAAACGGCTCCGCCTTTACAAAGGCGGCTGGATGATGGCGAGCGCCTGCGGCTCCGTCCGTTACGGCGACACCGATTTTGAACTCGATCCCGGGTACAAGAAGTTCGCCGTCTCCGCTCCGGATGAGTACGACGATCAGCATTCCAACCGTTTTTTTGCCGACAACGTCATCGTGCTGAACGACTCCGTCACCGGCAATTCACTGCTGGCGGGCTTCATCAGTTCGGCGGATCTCTTCGGCCGCTTTCTCGCCGAACTTGACGAACAGGGCGTGTGCAGCTTTTCGATGATCAACGACGCCGACGACCGGATCGTCTCGCCGGCGGAGAGCGTCAACTCCGAAGAACTGGTGCTGCTGTTCGGGCCGGACGGCTACGGGCTGCTGGAAAATTTCGCCGACCTCTGGGGGAACCGGATGAAGGCACGCCGCCCCTCCGGACGAGTTCCGACCGGCTGGTGCAGCTGGTACTACTATTTCTCCAACGTAACCGAAGCGGACATTCTCGAAAACGCCCGCTATCTCGCAGCTCACCGCGACGAATATCCGCTGGAATATCTTCAGCTCGACGACGGCTATCAATCCGCCCTCGGCGACTGGCTCATCTGCAACGAAAAATTTCCGCACGGCCTGGCCCACCTGGCCGGAGAAATCCGCAAGGCCGGATTCAAACCGGCGATCTGGTTCGGCCCGTTCATGGTGGAGACGAAATCCGAACTCTTCCGCCGTCACCCCGACTGGATGATTCAGGATGAAAACGGGAATCCCTGCCTCGCCTTCGAATGGCGCGAGAAAAGTCCGGTTGCGGTGCTCGACGGCACCAATCCGGCGGTGCAGGAGTATTTCCGCACCCTGTTTGCCGAAGTTCGGCGGATGGGGTTTGAGTACGTCAAACTTGACTTTATGATGCTGGCATCGTCGGTGCGCAACGGCGTTCTGTTCGACCGCAAGGCGACCCGGGCGCAGGCTCTCCGCCGGGGGCTTGCGGCAATTCGCGAAGGCTTCGGCGACGACGGCTTCATCCTCGGCTGCACCATTCCGCTGGGACCGGCGGTCGGGCTGGTCGACGGGGAACGGATTGCCACCGACATCACCCCCTACTGGAAGCCGGACCGCAAATATTACGCCGAGGCTCCGACCGTTCCGAATGTCTGCCGCAACATCATCAACCGCTGTTACATGAATCACCGGCTCTGGATCAGCGACCCGGATACTCACATTGCCCGGATCGACAACAACAAGCTCACGCAAAACGAAGTGGAGCTCTGGAGCTGCGCAGTCCGGCTTGCCGGCGGCATGCTGCTGCTCAGCGACCGCTTTGAAACCCTGGCGCCGGAGCGGGCGCGCTTTTCGCGCTGGCTGCTCTCGGATCCGGACGCGTATGAGACCCGCCCGCTGGACTTCTTTGAACACACGACACCGACCATCTGGTTCGGCACCCACCGCCGCACCGGAGAGCGGGTGCTCGGCTTCTTCAACTTTGAAGATGTGCCGCAGATCCTGTCGGTCGATCTCGGGAAGTTGTCGGACACTCCGGTCAAACTGGTGGATGTGCTCGACGGCGAAGTGCTGGGGGAATTCTCCGGTGTTTTCACCATCAACGTGCTCGAACACAGTTGCCGGCTGCTCCGGCTCGCCTGAATTGAACGGCACGCAAAGGACGGGAGACGGGAAACCGCCTCCCGTTTTTTATTCCTGAACCGATGAGTTCAAGTCGACCCATAACCACAGGGAATGGCCGCCATAAAAATAAACCATTTCCATTTTCGGGAATCTGGAAATATATTACAGAAACAGGAACAAATCTGGAGATGACTGTGAATTTCATACAGCTGGAATATTTCCACAAGGTCATGACGTGCGGCAGCGTCACCCGGGCGGCCCGGGAACTTTTCGTCACCCAGCCGGCAGTCAGCAAACAGTTGAGGCTGCTGGAACAGGAGCTTGACTGCCGGCTCTTCCAACGCTGCGGGAACCGGTTCGAACCAACTCCGGCCGGAGAATTTCTCGACCGGCGCGCCGGTGTTCTGCTGACGGCATTTCACAATCTTCCGGCGGAACTGCGTTCGTTTGTCGGAGAATTCGCCGGCCCCCTCCGGATCGGCTGCGGACCGTACACCTCGGGCGCCGTGGTGCCGGAACTGGTCTCCGAACTCATGCGCCGCCATCCGCGCATTGTCCCCTCCGTTCAGGAGCGGGATTCCTTCCTCGACGATCTTCGAAACGGAACGCTTGACATTATGTTCGGCATTCAAGGATACCATGATAACGATCTGCTCTACGTACCGATGTACCGAAATCAGCTGATTCTCATCTGTTCGGAACACTCTCCGCTGGCGCAAGGCGGGCAGATCACTCCGGAACGACTGGCTTCAGAACCGTTTCTCGCCCACTCCTACAACCCCATCCGCGGAATCATCTTTCGGCAGATGCCCTATCTGGAGAAGAACCGGTTTCGAATTGAATCCCGCTATACGACCACGTTGATCTCATACGTGCAACGCAACCTCGGCTTTTCAATCATTGCGGATTGTTACCTCGAGAGTCTCCCGCCGGGAGTCGTCGCGCCATCGTTCGACACCGGCTGCGAGGTGGAGTCCGGCTTTCTCGTAAATCCGGCACGCCCCTTCTCCCCGCCGCTGCGGGCCATGATCGCCCTGGTTCGGGAAAAATACGGCTGCCGCCCCGTCCCCGGCGCTGAGTGCTCCGTCGGGGTTGTTCAATCCGGAAAGGAAGAAAAACGATGATCACAAAGGAAATTCCAGCCGGCAATATCAAGGTCGTCTCCATAAACGGCCATGATATCGAACTTGACGTGGAACGTCGGGACACTGCGGGAGACTGGTTTTACTGGTGCTTCCAGGGGAAGTTCCCGGAAAAGGGGATCTATCGGTTCCATTTTGTCGAAGGCAGCCGGGTGGGAACCCGTGGTCCCGCTGTCAGCCGCGACGGAGGAAAAAACTGGAGCTGGCTCTGTCCGCATCTCCACGAGAGCGATCGTGATTTTGAGTTTACCTGTCAGGAAGAAGGTGAGGAGCTCCTCTTTTGTCAGGCAATGCAGTATCTCCAGAGGGATTGGGAAAGATTCCTCGCAGAATTTTCCACTCATCCGGCTCTGCTCCCGGGCACCCTCTGCCGCAGCAGAAAGGGTAGAGAGGTGGAAATGCTCACCATCCGGGAAGCCTCTCCGCAATATTCCCTCCTGCTCACTTCGCGCCACCACGCAGGCGAAATGATGGCAACCCATGCCATGGAGGGATTTCTGCGCGCAGTTCTGGCGGATGATTCGTTCGGACGCACATTCCGGCAGCATATCGCGGTATTTGCCGTTCCGTTCGTCGACAAGGATGGTGTGGAAGAAGGAGATCAGGGAAAAAACCGCATTCCGCATGACCATGCACGGGACTATCAATTGCCCGGTCTTTATCCGGAAACCGCCGCGCTCCGCGCGTTACTGCTCCGCGAAAAACCCGCGTTCGTACTGGATCTGCACTGCCCGTGGCTCCGCGGTGTACCGAACGAAACCTCCTATATGGTCGGCATCGGAATTCCACAGATGGACCGCGAAATGGAACGATTCGCCGATTATCTTGAGGCGGAACAGGTTCCACAGGCTCCCTATTTCAAGCGGGACAACATTCCCTTCGAGAGCTCGTGGAATACCGCACAAAACTATACGCAGGGCAGAACCATCAGGCACTATGCGGCGACACTGCCCTTCGTGCGCAATACCCAGGCGATCGAAATCCCCTTTGCCAACTTCGGCGCAGTCACCGTGGACCGGAACGCCATGCTCGCTTACGGCGCTTCCATCGCGCGTGCGGCTTGCCGTTATCTCCTGTCGAGCCCCGGCACTCAGCCACCGGAATCAGACACGGCAGGTCAATGACAGCATTCGTTCTCCTTCCCATCGGAGCAACGGCACACGATACAGCCAGAGCAACGGGACCCGGCGAAAATTCCCGTTGCTTTGGTCTTGCCGCGGCGCCCCGCCCGCAAACCGGGCGAAGCGCCTGGCGTCAGAACCTCTTTCCGCTCAGCGGCCCTGTTCCTTGAGGTAGTTGAGCGCGGCGGCCACGCCCGCATAGTAACCGATGTCGCGCCGAAGTTCGCTCGGAACGATCTCGCAGGCGGCCAGCGGCGCCGCCCAGCAGAAACGAGGCAGGTACTTCCGGATCGGATCGGTGTAGAGGTCGCCGACCGCCCAGGCCAGCGTGCCGAGCACCAGCCGCTGCGGATTGAAGATGTTGATGTACATGCCGAACGCCTGCGCGTTGCGCAGACTCATCTCGTCCCACAGCGCCACCGCGTAGGGATCCCCGGCGCGGACCGCCTTCTCGAACGGCACCATATCGATCTTCTCCACGTCTCCGCCGACCAGCTGCATGATCATGCTGTCGGGTTTGTCGCGCAGCTCCTCCTGCATCCGCTGAGCGAGAGCGCGCCCGCCCGCGTAGGCTTCATAGCACCCCTTCATGCCGCAGTTGCACTGCCGCCCGTTCAGCTCGACGCAGATATGGCCGAGCTCCCCGGCGCTGAGGGTGGTGCCGTTGCCGCGGACCAGCCGCCCGGCCGCGATGATGCCGCCGCCGATGCCGGTGCTCATCGTAAGATAGATGAAATCGGTGCATCCGCGCCCGGCGCCGAAGAACCACTCGGCCAGTGCGCCGCAGTTGGCGTCATTCTCGAAACAGCCGTCGATGCCGAGCTCGTCCTTGAGGTAACGGAGAATCGGCACATTCCGCCACAGCGCATTGTTGGTGGGCGCCGTGAGGATGCCGTTGACCGGATCGGCGGGGAACGGCGCCGAGATGCCGAACGCGGCGATGTCCGCCATTTTCAGCCCGGCCTCTTCGACCAGTTTCCGCGCCACACGGACCATTTCCGGGAGAACATCCTCCGGACGGGTGTTGACGTTTTCAATCCGGCCCTTGCCGAGAAGTTTGCCGTCGCCGGTTCCGAGACCGATGCCGATTTTGGTTCCGCCGATGTCGAAACCGAGAACAAGTTTCTGCTGGGACATGTTTTTCTCCGAAATTAATGTGAATTTCCCTTAAAAATTCTACTTGTAGAATATAATCCCTGTATTATATTTTATAAAGTGCATTTTTCAACTTTCGGCGGAGTTTTTATCTATGGGCATCCCGTTCACCCTTTTCGCGGCGTCTCCGGGCGTCTATTATGCGTTTGAAAACAGCGACAACGTCGGCAAAGGCATCGTCGTTCTGCTGCTCATCGGCTCGGTCTTCACCTGGACCGTCATGATCGACAAGGCGATGGCGCTCTACCGGGCACGCAAACTCTCCCAGCGCTTCATCGCCCGATTCCGCAGCAACAAGCGCAACATCGCCACTCCGGCGCTGGTGCGCGAAGGGCAGCTCGATGCCAGCCCGGTCGGGATCATCTACTCCGCCGGTGTCGGCAAACTGCTCGAATTCTACGAGAGCGACGCCCTCAACCAGCAGTTCTCCGCCGGAATCAACACCCGGCCGGTCAAGCTCTCCGACGCCCAGTACAACGCCATCGAAGCGGTGCTCGAGCGGGAGGTCTCCGGCCAGATCCAGGAGCTGGAAACCCGGATCGGTCTGCTCGCCACGCTGGTCAGCGTCAGCCCCTTCTGCGGACTCTTCGGCACGGTGTGGGGCGTCATGCTCGCCTTCTGCGGCATCGCCGCGGCGGGCAAGTCGGACTTCACCGCCCTCGCCCCCGGTGTCGCCGGAGCGCTGCTCACCACCGTGGCCGGTCTGATCGTGGCCATCCCCTCCCTGGTCGGCTACAACCTGCTGACCGCGACAATCCGCAACCTCACCGTCACCATGGACAACTTCACCGAGGAGTTCATGGTGCGGATCAAACTCGAACAGCTCGCCCTCGACCGGAACGCGTCGACAACCAACACGCCGCCGGCTCCGCCGGTTCCGGCACCGGCGCCTGTGACGGCACCGGCAACAGCGTTTACACACCCCTCCGTCCTCCACGGGGCGGAAACGCCGGAGGCGTAGCCATGCGCCGCAAGAGATCGCGTTCCCAGATGGCGGCGATCGACCAGATCAACGTGACGCCGCTGCTCGACCTGACCTTTCTTCTGCTGATCGTCTTCATGATCACGATGCCGCTGATGGAGTACGGCACCTCGGTCAATCCGCCGGAAATGAACGCCGACAAACTGCCCGAAACCGACTTCAAAAGCGTCACATTGACCAAACAGGGCACGATCGTTTTCGATCGGGAGACGGTTACGAAAGATGAACTGGTCGAACTGCTCAAACAGCTCCGGGAGCGTTCCCCCAAGACCACCGTGCTGCTGCGCGCCGACGGCGAACGCTCCTACAACGACGTGATTGAACTGCTCACTTTCATCAAAAACTCCGGGTTCCGTGAGATCACGCTGGTAACCCAGGCCGAGGGCAAATGAACCGGCTGGGGCCACACACCATGCCGATTGCTCCGGGGCGGGTTGCCGCCCCGCGGAGAACTCCGGGCGGACACCGGGGGAAGATCTTCACCCATGTGCTGGTGATTCACCTGCTGATCCTCTTCGGGCCGATCGGCTATCTCGCATTTGAGAACTGGAGAAACCCGCCGGAGGAGAACGCCTTCCGGGTCAAGATCGGCGGCCGGGAGCTGTCGCACGACTGGGAGGTCGGCCCGCCTGAACGCCGCCCGCCCTCGCCGAATCCCGGTGCCGCAGCTCCGGAGCCTGCCGCCCCGGAACCTGCCGCACCGGAGCCGGAAGTACCGGAGCCGTCGCCGCGGGTGGCGGAGCCGGCGGCACCGAAAATCGCTCCGCCGCCCCGCATCAAAGAACCCGCCGCACCGAAGGTGAAGCGTACGGCGCGGCAGCAGGCGAAGCCCAAAACAAAACCGAAGCCGAAGACCAGGCCGAAAAGCAGCGCGAAGCAGTCGAGCCGGTCCACGGCAAAGCCCAGGCAGAGCAGTTCGCGTTCGCGCACCTCCACCCGTCCGCGGAATGTGGAGGAGGCGCAGCGTCAGGTCTACCGCCCCGGGAACAGTGGCAAAATCGGCGGCGGCAGCAACTACAACTCCGCCGTCCCCATCGGCAGCCGCGACGTCGGCCAGGCCTACGGCAAACCCGACCACCGGACGCCCGGCGGCGGAGCGAAGGATGAGTTCGACATGCGCTACGGCATCCGGGTGGGCAACTACCTCAAATACCGCTGGACCCAGCCGCCGCGCTCCCTGCTCGGCGACCGGCTGCCGGAGGTGCTGATTCAGCTTTCGATCGCCGCCGACGGCCGAGTCACCGACGCCCGCGTGCTCAAACCGAGCGGCGTGAAAGCGATGGATGAGTCGATCAAACGGCTGCTCGCCAACCTCGACCGCGTCCCCACGCCGCCGAATGGAAAAGTGACCTTCCAACTGGTGATGCGTACTGAATAACGAAAGGAGAACTTCTTTCATGGCTACGGAAAAACGTCCGCCCCGCCCGAGCTGGGACCAATATTTCATGGACATCGCCCACGTCGCCGCCAGCCGCAGCAACTGCTGCCGCCGCCAGGTCGCGGCGGTGCTGGTCCGGGACTGCCGGATTATTTCAACCGGTTACAACGGCACGCCGCGCGGGGTGCGCAACTGTTCTGAGGGGGGGTGTCCGCGCTGCAACTCCGACGCGCCCAGCGGCACCAATCTCCACCAGTGTCTGTGCAGTCACGCCGAGGAAAACGCCATCGTGCAGGCGGCCTACCACGGCATCGCGGTCAAGGGGGCGACGCTCTACACCACCTACAGCCCCTGTCTGCTCTGCGCGAAGATGATCATCAACGCCGGAATCGTCGAAGTGGTCTATCACCGCCACTATTCGATCGACGACGTCTCGACGGCACTGCTTCATGAGGCCGGGGTGATCGTGCGGCCGCTGGAATCCGGAGACGAGAATGAATAGAAATCCCGCCGATCTCATTTTGACGCTCGAAGCGGCCTGCCGCTTCCGGGAATCGCTCCGCCGCGAAGGGAAACAACTGGTCGTCACCAACGGCTGTTTCGACATCCTTCACCGTGGCCACGCCGAATACCTCCACGAAGCGCGCGCACTCGGCGACGCCATGATTGTTCTCATCAATTCCGACGCGTCGGTCCGGGCGCTCAAGGGGCCGGAGCGCCCGATCATCGATCAGTACAACCGCGCCTACATGCTGGCGGCGCTCGAATCGGTTGACGGCGTGGTGATCTTCGACGGCGCACGCTGTGACCGTGAACTTGCCGCCCTCGCCGCGGACCGTTATGTCAAAGGGGGCGATTACACGCGGGAAAAACTCGATCCGGCGGAACGGGTCGCGCTCGACCAGGCGGGGACGGAGATCTGTTTCAAACCGTTTATTCCCGGTTTTTCGACCACCACCATCATCGCCCGCATCCGGGAAACCATGTAACGAAGGAGGAGTCATCCATGACAAACGTTGCGCAATCCCGCTGGAAAACCATCCGCAACGCCCTTGCGGCGCTGGTCCTGCTGCTCTTCGTCCTCGCCTTCACCGGCTTCGGCGAACTCCTCACGTTTCTGGTGCACGTGCAGTTCGCTCCGGCTCTGGCAGGCTGTTTCGCCGCCTTCTCCGCCGGAGCGCTGATCACGGTGCTGGGGATTGCATTGCTCACGCTCCTTTTCGGCCGGGTATACTGCTCCGTTCTCTGCCCCTTCGGCATTCTGCAGGATCTGATCGCCCTCCCGCTCCGGAATCGAAAGATTATAGTTCCCAACCTCCCCCTGCTCCGCTATGCAATTGCCGGAGTCGTTTTCGGCGCACTTGCCGCCGGCTGGGCGGCGGGCCTCCTGTTGCTCGACCCCTACTCCAACTTCGGGCGGATCCTCGGAGCGTTTCTCTCCGACGGCTTCGTTCCCCTCCTCGTGATCGCCGCGCTCGCGCTCTGGAAACGGAGAATCTTCTGCACGGCACTCTGTCCGGTCGGAACGGAGCTCGGGTTGATTGCGAAACTCTCCCCCTGCCGGCTCCACTTCACCGAACAGTGCGTAAAATGCGGCCGCTGTGCCTCCGCCTGCCCGACGGGATGCATCGATCCCCGCAGCGGCATCCTCGACAACGAGCGCTGCGTGCGCTGCATGAGTTGTGTCGCAGCCTGCAACTTCCACGGCCTCGCCTTTTCCCGGCCGAAAGCGGCGGAAATTCCGGTCGATCCATCGCGCCGGGCATTTCTGCTGCGCGGCGGCGTACTGGTCGCCGGGCTGGCGGCCGGCGCGGTGCTCGTCCGGACCGGTCTCTCCCGGCTGGCGGAACTGCCGCGGCGGTTCGGGATCCTGCCGCCGGGCGCACAGGATGCGGAACGGTTCGCCGCCAAATGCACCTCGTGCCAGCTCTGCACGGCGAACTGCCCGGAAAAAATCATCGTTCCGGCGCCGGGGGGAACCGGTCCGGTTTCGCTCGATCTGAACCGCGGCGTCTGCCGTTACAACTGCAACCTCTGCTCTCAGCTCTGCCCGACCGGCGCGATCCGCCCGCTGACACTTAAGGAGAAGCAGCTCACGAAAATCGCCGAAGCGAAATTCAATCCCAGAAACTGCATCGTCTTCCAGGAGGAAGAGGAGTGCGGCCGTTGCGCCTCCGCCTGTCCGGCACATGCCATCACCTTGCGCGGCAACGGAACACCGCGCCCGGTGAATACAGATCTCTGCATCGGTTGCGGAGCCTGTCAGATGGTCTGCCCGGCCCCGGAGAAAGCGATGACGGTTCATGAGATCGAAAAACAGGTCACACTTCCGGAACCGGTCTGGCAGTGAACCCTTTTATCAGGAGAATGCAATGATGCGAATGATTTCTCTGTTCGGCGCGGCGCTGACCGCGCTGTTGTTCACCGGCTGTACCGCCGCGCCGGAACCGCAGTTGGAAACCGCCCGGCAGATGATTCAAACCAACCGGGCCGAATGCGTTCTCATCACCGCCGACGGCCGGCTCGTCACCGGGGTACGGGGCCACGGGGTGAATCCGCTCCTGACGCTCTACGAAACACGCCAAAGCGATATGGCCGGCGCAACCGTGGTGGATAAGGTGGTCGGCCGGGCCGCCGCCGCCATCGCCATCTGTGGAAAGGCGCGCCATGTGCACGGCGAAGTGATGAGCGAGGATGCGGTCAAATTTCTGCAGAAACACGCCATCACCACCAGCCAGACGTTGCTGGTGCCGCGCATTCTGAACCGGAAACGGAACGGTCTCTGCCCGCTCGAACAATCGGTTGCAGGAATCGATGACCCCGCGAAGGCGCTCGTCTCCCTGAAACAGCGGATCGCGACGCTCCGCGGCGGGAAATAGCTCAAAGAGGAGCAGATGCATCCTCGGCCGGACGAGCCACCGCCTCGCGCTGAGGTTCGTTCCGGAATTCGCGCGGCGAAGCGTGTTCCCACTTCCGGAACTGCCGGTTGAAGCTCGAAAGCGAGGGGAAGCCGCACCGCGCCGCGGTCTCTGAGATCGAATATTTCCCTGTCCGCAGTTCCGCCTTCGCCATGCAGATGCGCAGCCGGTTCAGATAGTCCAGTGGCGCCATGCCGGTCTCTCGCCGGAAAAGGCGACGGAAGTTGGAGAGGCTCATGCCGCATAGCTGCGCCGCCTCCCCGACGGCAAGCGGTTCCGCATAGTGCCGCCCGAACCAGGCAACGGCGCGCGCAATCCGTTCGAACGAGCTGCACTCCGGCTCCTCCTCCGGTAGCGGAAAGTCCCGAAACCGATTTTTCAATTCACAGGCGAGCAGAAGCACCCACGCGCTCTTCGCTTCGGTCGAATCCGCCACCGCCAGCGGTTCCAGCAACCGCCGGAGTCGCGCGGCACATTCCCCGCTCATGATATTGCAGAACTCCGCCCCGCGAAGCCGCGCCGGAAATCCCGCGTCGAACTCCGGGAAATGCGGCAGCAGAATCCGCGAAAAATCGAGATAATACCAGATCCAGTGCGACGTCGTGCCCGGCGAACTCGCCGCCAGATGAGCCTCCGCCGGACCGATCAACGAAACATCCCCGCTCCGGAACGGCATCACCTTCCCCTCCACCACGAAGACACCTTCACCGGCCAGGCACATCCCCAGCTCCACGCAGTCGTGCCGATGCAGCCGGAGAATCTCCCGCGCCGGATGATCCCGGTGGTCGTGGAGAAGCAGAGGGAACGAATCCGGAAAGTGAACCGGCTCCAGTTGCAAAGTATATTTTGGCTGATTCTGCACAGTTTTTCGGTATTTCTGCCTGGTTTTCCTGCAAATTATTCCTTATATTATATCGCACTTCATCGAAATACGCAAGCAAAGGAGGTGAGAAACATGTTGATTTCCGGATGGGAAGCGCCGCTGGGCCTGCTCTATGCCGAACTGCAACAGCTGGAGGAAGAGGGATTTGAAATTCCGGAGGAACTCCGCCGGAAGTGTGCCAGACTGAAAAATCCGGAAGACCTCTGGTCCCCCGCGCTGGAGTCGATCCGCGAGGAGCTGAATCACCTGACGCTCCGGGCCGGCTGGTCCTATGAGGAACCGGATGAACTCGACGAAATCCGCCGTCTGCGTCCGGAGGGACCGCGCCGCCTTGCGCTGCACTGTTCCGACCGGGAGCTGCTGGAGCGTTATCACGGCGCATGGCGCGGCCGCAGTGTCGGCTGTGCCCTCGGGAAACCGGTCGAATGCAAGTCCCGGCAGTGGATCCGCCATCTGCTCGAACAGCGGGGCGAATGGGAGCTCAACGATTACTTCCGCGGCGGCGATCCGGAGCTCTGGTGTCCGCGCTCTCAGCGGGAGAACATCTGCTGTATGGAACCGGATGACGACATTCACTACACGCTGGTCGGACTGCGCGTTCTGGAGGAAAAAGGAATCCATTTCCAGTGGTCCGACGTCGCCGACTGCTGGAACAGTCACCTCCCCTACAACCAGATCTGCACAGCGGAGACGCAGGCGATTTTAAACTACAACCTTCACCGCCCCCGTATGGGCGGCGCGGGCCACAGCATCGCCACCCCCGCCTTCACCCGCCGCTTCAACAATCCCTACCGGGAGTGGATCGGCGCGGCAATCCGGGCGGACTTCTGGGGATACGCGGTGCCCGGCGAACCGGAACTGGCCGCCTCGCTCGCCTACCGCGACGCCTGCTGGACCCATACGAAAAACGGCATCTACGCTGAAATGTTCACGGCGGCCGTCATCAGCGCCGCCTTCGCCGAATCGGATCCGGAAACGCTGATTCAAATCGGCCTCTCGGAAATTCCGGCCAACTGCCGCTTTTCCGAAGCGGTCCGCACCTCGCTTCAGAGGCACAGAGAGTACCCCGACTGGAACAGTTTCCTGGATAAACTGAACGAGACCTTCCGCGGCATGTCGAGCGTCCACGCAATCAACAACCTGCAGATCGTGGTCATGGCGCTTCTCTACGGAAACACAACCATCGACCGCAACACCGCGCTCGCCGTCATGGGCGGCATGGATACCGACTGCAACGGCGCCACTGTCGGATCAATTACCGGAATTCTCAATCCGGAAAGCCGTCTGGCGGAACGGCTGAACGACACCATCGAACCGGCTTTTATCGGGGAAACCACCTGCCGGATGGCCACGCTGGCGGAACGTACCCTCGCGGTCCGCAACGCCATCGCCAACACCTGAACCCTGTACCGGCATTCGGCAGGAGAAAGTCGACGGCTTTCTCTTGCAATTTTTTTATTCCGGACTATAATACGGAAACCTTGAACCAATCAACCACAGGAGTGTTATTTATGATCAAAGGAATCGCTCATCTCTGCATCCGGGTCGTCGATCTGGAAAAGACCGCCCGTTTCTACTGCGATGGGCTCGGGCTGGGCAAAGCGTTCGACTTCATCCGCGACGGCAAAGTCATCGGCTTCTACCTCCGGGTCGGCAACGGCAACTACCTTGAATTTTTCCAGCGGGAACCGGTGGAAGTTGGCATCAACCCCATCGATCATCTCTGCCTGGAAACCGATTCGATCGACGAAGTCAACGCACGCCTCTCCGCGGCCGGCTATGCCGTCGGCGAGAAGAAGATGGGAGCCGACCATGCCTGGCAGGCCTGGCTGATCGATCCGGACGGCGTCCGCATCGAGCTGCACGAATACACCGCCGACTGTTGTCAGAAAACCGGGGAGGCCTGCATCCTGTAACACGTCGAATTTACAACCATAAAAAAACCGCAGAACTCCGAAAAGTTCCGCGGTTTTTTTGTACCGTCCGTTCCGAACGCTCAGCGCTTCGAGAACTGGAACCGGCGACGCGCTCCCGGCTGACCGGGCTTTTTGCGTTCCTTGACGCGGGCGTCGCGGGTCATCATACCGTTGGCCTTGAGCACGGCACGGAGATTTTCATCCATCTTGACCAGAGCACGGGCCACGCCGTAACGCAGCGCACCAGCCTGGCCGGCGACACCGCCGCCGTCGATGTTCGCAGCGATATCGAGTTTCCCCTCGGTCTCGCTGACCTTCAGCACCTGCATCACATATCCGCAGAGCGATTCGCTCGGGAAATATTCGGCCATCTCTTTGCCGTTGACCACAATCTTACCGGTGCCCAGAGTCATGCGCACACGCGCAACCGCACACTTCCGCCGGCCGGTGGCCAGCACTTCATCACTCTTCTTAACCATAGCGCTCCATTACTCCACGGTGACTTTGGTCGGTTTCTGCGCGGTGTGCGGGTGTTCCGCACCGGCGTACACTTTGAGCTTGCTGAACTGAGCACGCCCGAGACGGCCGTGCGGCATCATGCCCCAGACCGCATCCTTGATGAAACGCTCGGGGGAACGCTCGCGAAGCTCCTTCGCCGTGCGCTCCTTGTAACCGCTGCGATAACCGGTATAGTCCACATAGATTTTCTTTTCGCTCTTGCGACCGGTGAAGACCGCCTTTTCCGCATTGATGACAATGACGAAAGCGCCGGTATCGACGTGCGGAGTGTAGGTCGGCTTATCCTTGCCGCGCAGCGCGTTCGCAATGCGGACCGCCAGACGGCCGACCGGAGCTTCCGACGCGTCGAACAGGAGATACTCCCGCTGGATCTCGCCGGTTTTGGCCAGATAGGTTTTCATAATTCAGAATCATCCATGATAAATTAAAACAATAATACGCCGTTCCCGCAGGAGATTTTCGCACAAAACCACTCGCCGGACGGACCGCAAATGTCTCCTCCTCCCCGGACGGCGATGATCGGGGTGCCGTCTTCCGGAGTTGCAGACTTTTTTAAGATATCACGTATTTCCATGATTTCCAGCCGGAACAGATGAATTTTCCGATTTTTTTCTTTTGAAAATTGCGATGGCGTCCCGCCGGTTCCAGTTTCCTCATGCCGGGAACGGGAAGCAGGATAATCCCCCCGGGTATCCACAATCGCACTTCCAATGCGATAAAAGAACCCGCTCTTCTTTCCGGCACCGTCTCAGGGAATCTCCGGACGGACGAATTCAAAACGGACGCCGCGGGCCATCATCTGCTGCACCACCTGGTAATTATCCGAAATGAAATTGGTCACGACCAGGGAGAGTTTCTCCACCGGGACAATGCGCGACGGCGCCCGCCGACCGAATTTGCTGGCGTCCGCCACGATGATCAGACGATCGGAATTTTCAATCATCTTCCGCTGGAGAAACGCGGCCTCCTCCATGTTGTCGTAAATGCCGTTCTCATCAATCGCACTGCCGGAGATGACGGTGGCATCCGCATGAAACCGGCCGATCGTCTCCACACTCTCCGGACCGATCAGAATGGCGGACTTCCGGTTGACATGGCCGCCGGTCAAAATCACCTCCGGCCCGGCCTCCCCGCCGCAATTCCGGGAGAGCACGTCGTTGAGCGCCAGAGAATTTGTGATGATCCGCAACCGGGGATCCCGCAGCAGCATCCCGAGGTGGGCCGTCGTCGTCCCCCCGTCCACAAAGATGGTGCGGCACCCCTGAAGCAGCGCGACCGCCCGGCGGGCCAGCGCCTCCTTCTCCCGGGTGAACCACTGCATCCGCAGAAAAAACGGATACGCCGGATCCATCCCCCGGTTCAGCTCTTCGATCCCGCCGTGCACACGCCGCACCTCCCCCAGTTCAGCCAGCCGGCGGAAACTGCGCCGGACCGACGCGCCGCTCACCCCGAGGCGTTCCGCGGCGTCGCCCGCCGACAGAACATGCTCCCGTGCCAGCAGTTCCAGAACTTTGCGATCGGTCTCCTGTTTCATTCTTTCCCCTTTTTCGTCTCCCCTTCACCATATCGCCATTTCATCAAAAATTCAACCCGTTTTGATCATTTAATCATCAAAAAAGATCATTTGAACTTTTTTTCGGACTTTTTCCGCCAAGTTGATTGAAAGATCCGGATTTTCCTCGTATCTTGCTGGTATAATACAGGAGATTCGAAGCATATGGTACGCAGTTTTCAGGTCGTGGCACATCGGGGATGCCGCTCTCTCTATCCGGAAAATACATTGGAAGGATTCCGCAAGGCGATCTCGCTGGGGGTCGACGCTGTCGAGTTCGACGTTCATCCCACCCGCGACGGGAAGCTGGTCATCACCCACGACGACACGCTGGAACGGTGCAGCAACGGCACCGGAATGGTCCGCGACCACACCCTGGCGGAATTGAAGGCGCTCGATTTCGGCCTGTGGAAAGGGGAGGAGTTCCGCGGAACCCAGATTCCCACCCTGGAGGAGCTCCTCGATCTCCTCCTCGCGGAATCCGCGCCGGAGCTGCAGATCCTCATCGAACTCAAGGAAAACGATCTCCACTGCGCCGATCAGGTGCTGGAGGAGATCCGCCGCAGAAAAATCCGGGAGCGGACCATCGTACTCTCCGGATACGCCAATTTGCTCAAGTATGTGCACGATCAGGAGCCGGACCTTCGCGTTCAGGGGTTCCCGATGGAGGACTACAAGATCAAGGAGCCGGATATCTACAACCTCACTATGCGGGTCTGCCTCTTCCGGCGGCGGCTGACCCGCGAGAATGTAGAGTTCTTCCACTCCCTCAACATGGAGGTCGATACGGTGCCGGTCAATTCCGCAGAGGATCTGGATCTGGTCCTGCCGTTCGACCTTGACACGATCACCACCGACGCGCCGGATGTCATCATGCCTCTGCTGAAGGAACGGGGCCTGCGGCCGCCGCGCGTCCCCCGGACCACCCTCGCCTGGCGGCTCTACGGCGCCGGACTCGACCGGTTCGGGGATGAGGACGCGCCGGTCGAACTGCCGCTCCCGCCCTTGAAGCCGGATGAAATCCTGACCCGAGTGGATGCGCTCGGCCTCTGCTTCTCCGACATCAAGATCATCCGCGCCGGCGGAAGCCACCCGAAACTCCGGAACCGCGACCTCGCCCGCGATCCGCTGATCGTCGGCCATGAAGCGGTCCTGACCATCGTCAAAACCGGTTCGGCGGTCCCCATTCAATATGCGCCCGGCCAGCGGTTCCTGATTCAGTGCGACATCTATGTCAACGGCAGAAGCTGCGCGTACGGCTACGTCATGGATGGGGGGCTTACACAGTATTCCATCATCGACAGCCGGGTCTGGAAAGGCGAGACGGGCAGTTATCTGCTCCCCTGCCCCGACAATCTCTCCTCACTGGCCGCCGCGCTGCTGGAACCGTGGACCTGTGTCCGCGCGGCCAGTCACATTTCTCACCGCACCGCGCCGGCCGATGGCGGTTCGCTCCTGCTGGTCACGGAGCCGGGCAGCAAGAAACTCTACCGGGCGGGAGAGCTCTTCCGCAACCGGAAACGGGTCGTCGCGGTCAACTTCTCCGCCGCCGCCTGCCGGGCCCTCGAAGAGGAGCTGGGAACCGCCGTCACGGCGCAGAACGAACTCCCTTCCGGAGAAACCTTCGACGATATCGTCTGCGTCGATCTGCAGGACAAAGCGCTGGGCGAACCGGCCATCGCGCTCGCCGGCGACCACGCGGTCGTCACCTTTTTCGGCAACTGCGGCTCCGCCGACTGGGCGGTCGACGTCGGGGCTCTTCATTATAAAAACCGTTTCTATCAGGGAGTTCCGGAGGGGACGCTCGACGCGGCCTATCCCCTTCCGCGCCGGCAGACACTGCGCAAGGGGGGAGCGGTCTGGTTCCCGGGCGGAGCCGGAGCGATGGGGCAGATGCATGTGGAGCTTGCGGTACTCTCCCCCGACAGGCCTTCGAAGATTCTGGTCACCGACCTCGATCCGGCACGGCTCGATCATCTTCGCGCCAAGCTGGCGAAACCGGCCGAAGAGCGGGGCGTCACGCTGGAATTTCTCAATCCCGCGGCCATGACAGCCGCCGCATTCGAGCAGGAACTGAACCGTTTCGCTCCCGACGGATTCGACGACATCGTCATTCTGATCTCCTCGGCGAACGCGGTCGATCAGGCGATTCCGCATCTGGCGGACAACGGGCTCATCAATGTCTTCGCCGGAATCCCGGCCGGAGAAACCGCCGAAATTCCCGTCAACCGGGTCATTCACGATGGAATCCGGTTCACCGGCTCCTCGGGCAGCTCCACGCAGGATATGCTCGACGCGCTGCACGCGGCCGAACGGCACGAATTCGAACCGCAGAGCGCGCTGGCGGCGGTAGCGGGGCTCCGCGCGGCCAAGGAGGGACTCAAAGCGGTTGCCGCCGGAAGGTATCCGGGGAAGATCGTCGTCCTTCCGGACTGCCTCGATCTGCCGCTCACGCCGTTCGAACCGGCGCGGCTGCCCCGGGAACTCGCCGCAACACTGGATGCGCAGGGGCGGTATACCATTGCCACCGAACGCTATCTGAAAAACAAATGGGGAAAAGCATGAGACAGTCACTCCTCGTCATGGGAGCCAATCCGGCCTGGCAGAGCACGCTCTTCTTCGCCGGGCTGGAGAAAAACCGGGTCAACCGGGCAAGCCTCCGGACGAACTATCCCGCCGGGAAAGGGGTCAACTTCTGCCGCGCCGCCCGCTGTTTCGGGGAGGCGGACCCTCTGCTTCTGCAGTTTGCGGGCGGCTCGACCGGAGCACGGCTCTGTGCCGCGCTCGACCGCGAAGGAATCCGGCATGAAACCGTCGAGACCGGAGCGGAAACCCGTTGCTGCATCACCTGTCTGGACTCCGCCGACCACACCATGACCGAACTGATCGAACCCTCAAGTCCGGTCACCCCGGACGAGGCGGCACAATTTCGGACCCGGCTTTTGGCGCACATCGGCGAAGCCGCCCTGTTCACCGTCACCGGCAGCCTGCCCGACGGCACCGATCCAGCGCTCTACCGGCAGGCCGCCGAGATCGCTCTCACCTCCGGCGTGCCGATGGTGATCGACGCCGTGAACGGCATCGCGCCGGTTCTGGAACTGCCCGGCAGAATGGTTCTGAAGGTCAACCGGGAGGAGCTTCTGCGCCTCGCCGGAGCGGACACCGTCGAGAACGCCGTCCGCAACCTGCAGCAACGGAACCGGCAGCTCGCCGTCGCCGTGACGGCCGGAGCGGACGAGGCACTCTTTTTTGACGGAGAAGAGGCATATCGCTATTCGATACCGGAACTCCCGGTGGTCAACCCTCTCGGGGCGGGCGATACGGCGGCGGCGGTGCTCTCTTCGGCGCTCGTCGCGGGAGTCGAACCTCCGGAGGCGTTCCGCCGCGCGCTGGCGGCGGCCTCCGCAAACTGTCTCTCGGAACAGGCCGGCCAGTTCCGGCCGGAGCAATATCGGCAGATTCTCCCCCTCGTTCAGATACGGAAATATACCGGAATCCAATGAATACAACAGAAAGGAAACGCGCCATGAAGGATCTCTCCCCGTCTGTCGGCAGTAACCGCCTCTCTCCGGTCGAACGTTTCACAGCCAAAACCAGCCGGACTCTCCTGGAACCACCCCCCCCGGCACGGCCGGAGGTTTACCCTCATCGAACTCCTCGTCGTGATAGCAATCATCGCCATTCTCGCCGCAATGCTGCTGCCCGCTCTGCAGAAAGCGCGTTCCATGGCCCGCTCCTCCTCGTGCGTAAACAACCTCAAGCAGGTTGCGACGGCCAATCTCTCGTACGCCGGAGACAACCGGTCGATGATCGTCTACAAGGCGAATGACAGCCTGGGGTCCTCCTATGCCGGCGTTCTTCTCAACAACCGGTACCTTTCCGCCTCCAGCGTCACGATCGACGGCACGGAAGGGCTGGATTCGAAAGTGCTGTTCTGCCCGTCCGTGACCGCCACGCCCCGTGCGACGAGCGTCGGGAAACTTCAGTTCCGGGTCTACGGCATGTCCAACTGCCTTGCCGACTATGACTGGTACGCCAAAAATCCTTCGAAGAAAAAGATCGCCCTGGGGGATTTCTGCGTGGAGGTCGACGGCGGCCGGTACTACTCGCTGGGGAAGATGCGGCAGCCCTCCGGAACCATCCTCAATGCCGACAGCGGCTATGTGAAGGATCATGAAGAGTTCGGCCGCTGCGCCTGGACCTTCTCCACCCACAACATCGTCGAAAACAGCGGCATCATGCTCTGGCATGAGAACCGGGCGAACGCCTCTTTCATGGACGGGCATGTCGAAAGCGGCCGAGAGACTTTCTGGAACAGTCCGACCAATGTCCGGCAGTTCCTCACCAGCTCCGGTGACAGAGTCTACCCCGCCCAGCTGCCCAGCCGTTACTGAACCAGAGGAAAAGGAGTTGTCGATGAAATCTGCCGTCTATGCCGTTCTGCTGTTCTTTCTCCAGCTGCCGCTCGGAGCGGCGACGCTCCCCGACGCGGTGACGTTCCGCGGGGACGGGTCCTTTCAAATCGGGGACGCGGAATTCCGTTTTCAACAGTTCACGGCCGACTGGTCGCCGGGAGACAACCGCTCGTGGCGCAACCGCAAGGGAAGCGTCCGCCCGGACGGGGTGGAACTCACGGCGAAACTGCCTCCGCAGTTCGCCTCCGGCTCGGTCACGGAATCCATCCGCCCTGCGGGCCCCCGCTCCTTCGATGTGAAACTTCAGGTAAAATTCCCCGACGCCGTCTCTCTCGGCTCTCTGCATGGGGTGATCACGTTCCCGCGGCAATCCCGGACCGTTCTGGTCGACGGCAAACCGGAAACGCTTCTCGCCGCCTCCGGAAAAACCGTTCTGCTCCGCCGCAAGGCAACCTCGCTCCGCCTCCCCGTCGCCAACGGCTATCAGGTGACGGTCACCGGTTCGCCGCTGAATCTGCTGGTGCAGGACAACAGAAAGTTCGGCACGGAAAGCCTCTCCATCCGTTTCAAGGCCACGCCGGATGCCGGGGCGATGACGGAAGCCACGCTGAACCTCCGTTTTACCGTCGAACCGCTCCCGGCACAGCCAGTCTCCCTCGCCTCTGCCGCCAACGCCGGCTTCCGTGACGAAACCGCCGGAGACGGCAAAGGCGGCTGGACCGATCAGGGCCCGGAGTGCGATCTGCACATGTTCCAGCCGGGGAAACTCCGTTTCGGCGGCCTCACGTTCGACATTCCCGCGCCCGCAGCCACAACCGGGAACAACGCCGTCATCCTCAGCGGGAAGGAACGCAAATTCACGTCGCAGAGCGTCACGCTCCCCCTGCCGGAAAACCGGGCCGGCGCGGTCAACCTCCTGCACGCTTCGGCATGGACTCCGCCGCAGGGCCGGACGCTCGGAATCCTCTGCGCAGAATATCCGGATGGCTCCATCGAGCGGATTCCGGTCCGGGCGCGGATCGACTGCGGCAACTGGCGGAATCCCTCCGACGCCCCGAACGCGGCGATCGCCTGGCAGACCGAAGCGCAGACCCATTCCGCAGGCCTTTACGTCTCCAGTTTCCCTCTGAAGCGGAAAGGACCGAAACAGCTCCGCTTTGAAGTCGCCTCCCCGCAGGTGATCTGGATGATCGCCGGAGTTCTCCTCACTCCGGAAGCGACGCCTCTTGTTCCGCTCGACAACCAGCCGCTGGTCATCCGGGAGAACGCCGAATGGAAACCTCTGCTCTTCCAGCGGAAAAATCCGCGGAACACGCCGCTCGACTTCTCGTTTCTCCTCGACGCTCCCGCCGGGAAATACGGGTTCATCCGGCCCTCTCCCGCCGGGCATCTGACGTTTGAACGCGCGCCCGGAAAACGCATCCGCCTCTACGGGCCGAACCTCTGCTTCACGGCGAATTTCCTCTCGAAAAAGGAGGCGGACCGCCTCGCGGACCATCTTGCCGGCTGCGGATACAACACGGTCCGGATTCACCATCACGACACGCTGCTGACCGATCCGGCGGCACCGGACTCCGTCACCTTGAATCCGGAACAGCTCGACCGGCTGGACTATCTATTGTTCCGGATGAAGGAGAGAGGCATCTACGTCACCACCGATCTCTACACCAACCGGAAATTCAAACCGGGCGATCACATTCCGGAGTTCATCGAAAAAAAGCAGCCGCAAATGAAGATTCTGCTGCCGGTGAGCAAAGCCGCGATGGAAAACTGGAAGAGCTTCGCCCGGAAATGGATGCTCCACAAAAACCCCTACACGGGGCACACCTGGGCGGAGGAACCGGCGCTCTACTGCATCAACCTGGTCAACGAGGAGCCGCTGACGTTGTACTGGAACCGGAGCAAGGCCGCCGCCGCGCTCTACCGCAAAAAATTTCAGGAGTACTGCGCGAAACGCAATCTGCCGCCGTCGAAAGCGGCTCACAACAACCCGGTATTCCGGCTCTTTCTGCATGAACTGCAGGAAGCGGCTCTGGTCGAACAGATCCGCTTCGTCAAGGAGGAGCTCGGCGTGAAAGCGCTGGTGACCAGTTTGAACTGCGGCCGCGAAATTCCGCTGGCACTGCTGCGCGATCACTTCGATGTGGTGGACAATCACGCCTATTTCGACCACCCCGGCTTCCCGAAGAACCGCTGGAATCTGCCGTTCTCCTATCTGCAACGCTCCGCGATCAGCGATATGGCCTCCGTTCCCCGGGATCTCATGCCGACCCGCCTGCCGTGCAAGCCGTTCCTCGTCACGGAATTCAACTACTGCAACCCCAATCTCTACCGCGCGGAAGCCGGACCGCTGATCGGCGGTTACGCGGCGCTCCAGAACTGGGATGCCCTCTACCGCTTCGCCTGGAGTCACAGCGCCCGCGACATCGAGCAGGTCGTCAGCGCCTACGGATTCAACGCGGTCAACGATCCGCTGGCGCAATTTTCCGACCGCATTGCGATTGCGATGTTTTTGCGCGGCGATGTGAAATCTGCTGAAATTCTCTGCTCCTATCAGGTTCCCCGGAACAGCTTCGAGCGGAAGCTGATCACCGGATTTCCGCCCGCCTTTAAAAATCTCGGTCTGATCACCGCCGTCGGTTCGCAGCCGGAGGATCGCCGGAGCGGGACGCCCTCTCTGCTTCCAGTGCTTCCGGCGGATGCGACCCGGCCGGACCGCCTGAAGAATCGGGAGATCGCCGCCCTGTGGGAACAGGCGAACCGCCGGAAACTCGCGGTCAGCATCACCGGGGAACTCCGACTGGACGCCGGGAAGAATACCTTCACCGTGACCTCGCCCCGCACGGAATCCGTCACGCTCAGCTCCGGGGATCTGGCCGCAGGGCAGCTGCGCGTCCGGCAGGCGGAGGGATTTCAGACGATCGCCGCGATTTCACTGGATGGCAAAGCGCTGTCGGAAAGTTCCTCCGTTCTGTTCTTTCAGTTGACCGACGTGGCGAGCAGCGGTCTCAAGTTCTCGAACCGGAGCAAACGGCTGGTGCTGTATCGCGGCAATCTGCCGCTGCTGGTCCGGAAGGGAACCGCCACCGTGGAGTTCGTCTCGGACCGCCCCTGCACGGTGACCGCGCTCCACTGCGACGGGACCCCCTGCGGTTCCGTCAAGGGGAGCCTTCAGAACGGCGTCTACCGTTTCCGGGCGGACACCCATCAGTTCCCCGGCGGCGTCATGGCGTATCACCTGACCCGCTAAGACAAGAAAGAAAATACACGCCGCGCGGTTTCACTCCGCCGACGGAAAAGAGAAAGAAAATGGTTCCGGAAAACTCCCCGGAAATCAGAGTGTTCCTGGTTGAAAAAGAGTATTTCCTCTTCCACCGGCCAGACGGACAATGGGGGAAGAAGCGTTGACCCACCCCGACGGCAGAGCTCCTGACACCGTTATCAGGAGCTCTGCCGTCCAGTGAAATTATCCCTCACCCCCTTCGGAGATGCAGGTGATCCCGCGTTTCGCTCCAGCGGGTTTTTCCGGCGGTACTCCCCCGGCGGCATTCCGTAAAAATCCCGGAAACAGCGGCTGAAGTAGAACTCGTTGGAGAATCCGGTCGCCTGCGCAATCGCTTTCAGCGGATATTCCGTCGACAGCAGCAGATTCCGGGCCCGGGTCATCCGTTCGATCATCACCAGTTCCTGAAACGAGTAACCGAAAAATTTCCGCACCAGATGGCTCGTCCGCGATGGAGAAAGGTTCATCCGCTCCGCCAGATCCTCCAGCGACACCGCCTCGTGGACATGATCGTCGATGAAGCGCCGGATCAGCAGTTTCCGGCTCTCCTGCGGCTCCCCGCTCCGGCGGCTCCGCTCCAGAAAAGAGAGGATCCCCTCCCCCATCAGCAGCAGTTCGCGCGCCATTTCTCCCGCCTGTTTCTGCCCCAGCTCGCTCAACTGCTCCCAGCCGGAACGGAACTCCTCCGGCAGGCCCCCCACCAGAGAGGGATCCCCGCGAAACGGCCCGGCATAAAACAGCAGCACCGTCTGATGGTTCCGCTCGACCGGCACCACCAGTTCGGCAATCCCCTTCCAGCAGTACTGCAGAAAGGGGCGCAGCCGGTGCAACGCCATCGACTCGGTGAGAAATCCGCACTCGCGCATGCAGTTCCGGTCCCACTCCTTCCGCGAATAACGCTGGTATTCGCAAAGCATGTGCCCATGGTGATCGCGCCCCCGAAGCAGAGCCCGGCCATCCGGACCATACAGCAGCCCGCGATGATCGTGCACCGTCAGCGTCACCTGCCACCGTGCCTCGAACTCCTCCAGCGCCTCCGGGAAAAAATCCATCGGCGAAGCAGGATCAATATTATCCAAAATATCAAAATTCAGCATAATAGTATAAATATACAGCACTTTTCTGCATTGTCAAACGGGAGATTTTCCGGTATACTTATTTACACGAAAAGCCAGTACTGCGAAAACAACAAAAGTAATTTTACGAACCGGGATGAACAAGATCATGAACACAATTCGAACCCCTTTGAGATCCATTGTCGCGGCGGCCTTGACCGCGACTACACTCTCCGCCGCGGAAGAGTGGAAGCAGTTTCCCATCTGGGGCGGCGGCAATCTTCAGAGTGTGGAAATCTCCGCCTCTTCACCGAATGTCTGGTACACTTACGCCGATGTCGACGGCCCCTACCGCAGCGACGACGCCGGGAAAAACTGGGTTCCGCTTCACGGCAACTTCAACGCGATGCAGCGCCGCCGCGGTCTCGCCCAGATCCGCGGCCTGTCGGTCGACCCGCGCAATCCGGACTCCTTTGTGACCGTCTCCGGCTCCACCTGGTGGCGGGTGGGCGGCATCTGCGTCTCGCGCGACGGGGGCAAGACATTCCGGCAGACCCAGGAGGCGCGCTTCTACGGCAACGGTCTCCGGCGGCGGACCGGCTTCGTGCTGGCGCGCAATCCGAACCGGCCGAATGAACTCATCGCCGCCTCCGACTCCACCGGAGTCTTCCGCAGTATCGACAACGGGGAGAGCTGGCAGCCGGCCGGTCTCGACGGCTGTTACTTCTCTTCGGTTCTCTACGACCGTACCGTTCCGGGGCGGGTCTACGCCTCCGCTCCCCGCTGGGGCTCTTCGGTCTACGAGAAAGGCGCCATCTTCGGCAAAGAGAAGAGCCGCCGTTCTGGCCTCTTCCGCAGCGACGACGGCGGACGCACCTGGGAACAGCTTCAAGACGACGGTCCGATGGATATGGTTCAGCTCAAAACCGGCGAACTGCTCGGCACCTTTGAGGAGCGTTTCATCAGACTCAGCCACGACGGCGGCAAAACCTGGCAGGAGTATGGCGAAGGACTTCCGGCCGGAGAGATCAACCACCGGCTCAGCTCCTCCCGCTGGACCCTGGCGGCGGCCGGACCGGACTTCTTCGTCGTGGGCAATTCACGCGGCGACCTCTACCGCCGGAAACACGAGACAGCCAAATGGGAGAAAATTCCCCGCCGGAGCGTCACCCTGGGGCAGCCGGAGCAGGAATCCCATCTCGACCCGAAATGGGCGTTCGGCGCCTCGGCTCAGACGCTGGTCATCGACCCGCGCGACAGCCGCCACTGGCTTCTGACCGACTGGTTCTCGATCTGGGAGAGTTTCGACGGCGGCGAGAGCTGGCGCTCCGCCATCCGCGGGATCAGTCCTCTCGTCTCCTACTTCGTCGCGGCAGACCCGCACGCGCCCGACCGGCTCTTCTACGGTCTCGCCGACATGGGGCTGCTCCGCAGTGACGACGGCGGAAAGAGCTGGAAGAAACAACCCTTCATCGGCATCAACTCCATCGCTTTCTCGCGGAAAACGCCGGGACTTGCGATGATCTGCGGAGGCAAGAACGAAATCCGGATCCGGCGGCTTCGCCCCGGCAGTTCCAGCTGGGAAACGCCCCGGAACCTCGGACTCCCCGCGCTGAAACCGGGCAACATGGCGGCCTACACCATCGCTGCGGATCCACGGGAAGACAAGTTCTACCTCTGCGTCTCCGGCCTGGTCGCCCCCGGCAAAGGCGGCGTCTATGTCTCCAGTGATGCCGGCGACCACTGGGAGTGGATGGGGAAAGGCTTCAAACCCGGCTTCTCCTTCGACCGGACGGAATTCCAGAACGGCGGCACCAGCCAGATCCAGCTTTCGCCCGACGGGTCCGCGGTCGCCTTCAGCAGCGCATCGAAACAGCTCTACCGGCTGGACCGGGAGAAACAGAGCTGGCAGTTCGTCCGGAACCTGCCCTCCGGCACACAGCCGGATGAGGGAGTTCCCTGGCGCAGCGTTGTCGCCGCCGATCCCTTCACTCCCGGGCGCTTCCTCTGTGCCGGCAACGGCATCCTGCTCGAATCGCGCGACGGCGGGAAGAGCTTCGACAACAACTGGCTCGTCACCGGCACGATCCACTCGATCGCCTTCGACCCGGAGACGCCGGGACTGTTCGCGATTCTGCTGCCGGACCGGATTCTGCTCTCCCGCGACGGCGGAAAACACTTCGCCGTCCTCTCCATCGACGGCGTTCCGATCACCACCGGCACCAGAATCGTGCTGGACCGCAAGCGGCTCTTCGCCGCCACCTGGGGCAGCGGTGTCTTCTACCGGAGTGTGGAATGAGATTTCATACCATCACAACTCTGAGTTTCCTGCTTCTCCTCCTGCCCGTCGCGGCGGAGGAGCCGGATTCGGATGAGTCGCTCCGCGCCTTCATGATCGAATGCCGCACCGCGATCCAGCCGGGGGATCCGGCGGATTTTCTCATGAGCCGCTACCGTCCGCGCAAGGATCTCTGGGCGCAATGGATGATCTTTCAGGACGCCTTTCACGTCTCGCCGGCAGAGAAGGAGGCGGCCCGCCGGGAGATCCGGCAAGTCTGCGGCGAACTGCGCCGGGGACGCGCCTGGCCGCACCGCGAACGCCCGCGGCTCCGGATTCCCTTTCTGACCATGCCTCCGGAAATCGATGGAAAGATCGGCGGCGAATGGCAGAAGACGGTCCGATTGTCCGCCACGTATGAACGGGACAACCCCGTGCCAGTCGCGGGGAAAGCGGCCCGCTGGTTCTTCGGCTGGGACCGGGAAACGTTCTACGCCGCCGGGGAGTTCCAGGCGGAAATTCCGGCGGAAATTCCGGAAAAGCCGTGGAAAGGGACCTGCGCCGAGCTCTTTCTGAACCCCTCTCTCACGCTCGGCGTCTACTGGGAACTGCTCTTTCCGCCGGACCGCTCTCCGCTCTTTCTGATGGTTCGGGACAATCAGTACGGCTACCGCGACTATCCCGCATGGCGGGAGAAGACCGGAATCCGTTCCGCCATTTGCCGCACGCCGGAAGGGTTCAGCTTTGAAGCGGCAATTCCCTTCCGGCTCCTGCCGAACTACCAGCTGGGCAATGCGCCCGAAGCGGGGCAGATTCTCTATCTGATGGCGGTTCTGGTCGACAACCGCCGTTACATTTCTCCGTTTCCGCTGTTGTACGACAGTCACAATCCGGCCTGTTTCGCCGAAGTCACCCTCACCGGACCGGATCAAGAAGACGCGACAAAGAGTTCAACCCAGACCAATCCAAAATTCCCGCAGGGAGGAGGAACTGTTCCATGAGCAAAAACCGCCGTTTTTCCATCGTACCGCGCTCGTCGATCAAACATTCAACTTCCACAACCACAACAGGAAGCATTCTTATGAAAAAAACAATTTTCACCCTCATCGAACTCCTCATCGTGATCGCGATCATCGCGATTCTGGCCAGTCTGCTGCTGCCGGCGCTGAACAAGGCGCGCTCGCGGGCACAGAACGCCAGCTGTCAGGCCCGTCTCAAACAGGTCGCGGCCGCGGCCATCGGCTACACCGGCGACAACGGGGATTTTCTCCCGCCGGTCAGCAACGGCATTTACGGAGAAAGCAACGACCCCTACTGGAAATACCTGTTCGCCGGCAACACCCTCTCCTATCTCGGAATCAACGCGCCGCGACATCCGGAAAACGGTAAAGTAGACTACTTTTACGGCACCTACACGATTCCGACCCTGCAATGCCCGGCCAGCACGATCTCCTACACCTTCTCCGGCGGCACCGTCACCCCCCTCCCCTCGCTGACCGGCTACAACCCCTATCTCGGCGGCGCCGCCGGCATCGTCGCGGGCACGAACAACCCCACCAAAAAGAAGGTGTACCGCACCGGCGGCGTGCGGAATCCTTCCCTGAAAGTGCTGATTTCAGAATACTACGCCGCCGGAGTTTTCTACAACAAAGTCACCTCCACCATGGAAACCGCGCCGCGCCATATCGACCTCTACACCCGCCACAACGGCCGTTTGAACTACTCCTTCGTGGATGGCCACGTGGAGGCCTATCCCTGGGGCGGTACCGGCTCTTCCGGCGGCATCCAGGTACAGTTGCTCGGCATCGGCAACGAAGACAACAAAATCAACTTCACCCGTCACTGGCTCCCCAACCGCTGAGCACAAACAGCAGGATTGTATAAAGATACAGCCGCTTTCTGCATTGTCGGCAGTGCGGCTGAGAACTATGTTATGGAAAACAGGAGTTTTCTTATGAATGTCACACGTAAAACCAATTCCGTACCGGTCCGGAACAAAACCGATGTGCTGGTCGTCGGCGGCGGTCCCGCCGGATTCGGGGCGGCCATCGCCGCCGCCCGCGCCGGAGCCCGCGTCACATTGATCGAACAGGGCGCCATGCTCGGCGGCATGTGGACGCTCGGGTTGCTCAGCCCCTACTTCGACAACTGGAACAAGCAGGATCTCAACCTCGAACTCAAGCAGAAACTTCAGGAGCGCGGCGCCTGGGGCGGCCTCTGGGACATCTCCTTCGACCACGTCGCCATGGCGATGCTGCTCGACGAATACGCCATCGAGCATGAACTCGACCTCATGCTGTGCACCATGGCGACCGAACCGGTCATGGAGGGCAACACCCTCCGCGGCGTCATCGTCGAAAACAAATCCGGTGCGCAGGCGGTTCTCGCCGATGTGATAATCGACTGCACCGGCGACGGCGATATCGCCGCCCGCGCGGGAGCGCCGTTCGAAATCGGCCGGGCCGGCGACGGAGTCTTCCAGCCGATGACCATGATGTTCAAGATCGGCGGCGTGCGCGACGACTATCCGCGCGACGACATCATCGGCTGGTACAATGAGCTGGTCAAGCGGTGCGACGAAAAGGAACTGCTCCGGGAGATTCCCTACAACTATCCGGCGATCATCCGCCTGCCCCGGCGCGGCGAAGCGCTGCTCCAGTGGACCCACGTCAAACACCATCTCGGCTGTGACGGAGAACAGTTGACCAATGCCATTCTCGAAGGCCGGAAACAGGTGCGCAAGGCGATGAAGTATCTGGAACTCATCCGCCCGGTTCTGGGAGAGGTCTATCTGCTCGAACTGCCCTCCGTCATCGGCGTGCGCGAAACCCGGCGGATCACCGGGGAGTACGTCATCTCCGACGAGGACGTCAAAACCGGCCGGAAACAGCCGGACGGCATCTGCTGTGTCACCTTCGGCGTCGACATCCACGAGCCGGAGAAACCAGAGCAGACCTGCTGGACTCACCCCGGATTCGACATTCCGTTCCGTTCGCTGGTGCCGCTCAAAGTGGAGAATCTCCTGACGGCGGGGCGCTGCATTTCCGGCAGTTTCGCCGCTCACGCCGCCTACCGCGTCACCGGCAACTGCGTGTCCACCGGCGAAGCGGCCGGACGCGCCGCCGCCCGCGCAGTGCGCGAGAACCGGAGCGTCCGCGATCTCGCGCTCAGCAGTCGCTGAACGAAATCTTCATCTGAAAATGGAGGGTCTCGCCCGGCTCAATCCGCCGGGCGATTCCTTTTTTCAGCGCGGCACTGCGCCCCTCGAGCCGGTTGTTCGCCGGTTCCAGACCGATCACGTAGCGGCTCGGGTCGAACGACTTCCACTGGACCAGATACGGCAGTCCCTCTTCGCGTTCAACCGTGGCCCGGATTCCAATCTCCCGGTTCACCAGAGAGACCGCACCGGGGAAGCAGTGGAAAAAGACCTGTTCCGGCGCCCCCACCTCCGGTTCGGGCATCTCGCGCCAGCGCGCCAGCCCGGCGGCCGCCTCCGGCGTGCGGGGGATGATTTCATGCTCTTCGGCCTCCACCTGCACCGACGGCGACACCAGCGGCCAGCCGAAGTTGCAGTGGTAGAGCATCAGCAGGAAGTCCGGAGCTCCGGAGCAGTTGGTCACCTCGTCGGAAACGGTGATCGAATTCTCCCCGTAAGCGGTCCGGATGGTGCGCGCAAGGCGCAGATTCTCCCCGAACATCGACGCCTCGCGGAGAACTCCGGAGACGGTGAGCTCGTACACCCCGTCGCGCCAGGCGCCGCGACTGCCCAGTTGCGAAGCGGAAGCGTTGGAGATCCTGCCGTGCAACGTCTCTCCCTCCTCCGGCGGCCCGGCATGGCGGAGTCCGCATGTGGTCAGAAGTCCGCCCTCCCAGTTCCGCAGCCACTCCTCCGGGCCGAACTTCCCCGGTGCAACGTGGCCGGAGGGGGAGCGGAACGCCACCGGAATCCCCCGGTAGGAACACTCCACGATGTTCATGCCGCGGTCGGGCGCGACGGTGAAGGCGAGGCCGCTGCCGTTGAAGACGTCGATGATCCGGCATCCCCGGCCATCCCCTTCGGTGAGCTCCGCACTGCGCACGTAGGCAACCTGATCCATATCCGCCAGAAACGAGGTGAAATCCGCCATGAGAACATCCTTTCCTGCTTGAAGTCGACAAACAAAATGCCGCCGCGGAGTAACGTAACGCCGCGGCGGCGGAATTGCAAACTCAGTCGAGCACGAGATCGGGATTTCCCGGCCCGAAGTGTTTGAGCATGACCAGCGGTTCACACTTCGACTCGTTGACGATCCGGACGCCCCGGCGCGCCGCCTCTTCGGAGACGAAGAACTCGTCGCAGGTCTTTTCGCCGTAACGGATCAGCGCGGGGGTCTCCACGTTCCAGACGCCCATCGTGCCGTGCCCCTGCATCATAATCATGCCGTAGGCGGCGTTGTCGCGGATTACGGCAGAACGGCCCGGCAGAATCGTCAGCTCCTTGGCGCTGAATCCCTTCGATTTGTAGCAGACCCACACTTCGCGGTATCCGGCGTCGAGCATCTCCGCTTCCGGGCGCACCGGGCGCGGACTCATGAAGCGGTGTTTGCGGAACTCCGGATCGACGTTGAGCTCCCAGTCGATCACGTCGACCAGATAGTCGAAGTCACCGATGTGATCGGCCGGACAGTTCTTCCAGAGCAGTTCTTCCGGCACGATCAGGTCATCGACCAGGCTCTGATACATCGCATAGACGTCGCTGGCCACCTGCGGCTCATAGGTGCAGAAGCTGCCCGGTGCGTGGAGCACCCCCGGCGGGACATCCCAGCCGGTGCCGGGTTCGAGCCGGTACGCCCGGGAGATGTTGGTGATCTTGTTGTCGCCGCGGGTGAAGTTTTCCAGGCAGCGGCGCACCTCTTCGCGGGTGGTGCCCGGTTCGAAGCCGAAGAAGGTGTAGGGGAAGTGTCCGCCGTGGTTGTTGAGCTGCGGCGGGAAGTAGTAGGCCTCCGGCTTGCCGCGCTGACCGACCAGCGCCGCGTGGCGGTCCATGTGGTGGACGTGGTGCGGCAGCGGCCCGAGATTGTCGAAGAACTTGGAGAACATCGGCCAGCCGTGGTATTCGTTCCACAACCGGTCGCCGATCAGCTGCCCCTTGAGCTCCTGCACCGCGTCGGCGAGCAGAAATTCGCCGCCGTCGGCGACGACCATGCTCATGCCTTCGTGTTCGGTGGTGAGCGGACCGTTTTCCGCTTTGGTGGTCGAGGCGAACCAGCGCTCATCGATGCCGCCGCGGGCACTGCCGAGCGCGTAGTAGTCGTCCGGATGGAGCTTGATCCGCCGCCCGGGGATGCAGAAGGAGCGGGAGACCCAGTTCGGGGCGAGCCGGAGGATTCCCTCCCCGGCGTCAAAGGCGTTCTGGATTTTCGACATGGTTCATCTTCTCCTTTATTGGTGGATGATTTCGAACATCTCGACCTCGTCGAGACGCTCCAGCGTCAACAGCAGTTTTCCATCGCGCATCGTGACCGGAACCTGCCGGCCGTCGGAGACGCGGCGCACCGATTTCACCGGCGCGCAGGGAATTTCGAGCTCCACGTGAAACAGCGGCACGCTGGGCGGCTCCTCCTGATCGTTGACCAGCGCGACCACCAGACTGCCGTTCTCCGACCGCAGCAGCGTCACTTCGGTCGAGGGCGGCAGATTGCTCCGGAGCGCGCCGGAAACGAAACGGCGGAAGAGCCGCTCGCCGACCGCGCGCTGCGAAGCGTTCCGGTGGCGCAACAGCGTGCTGTACAGATAGACACACTGCCCGTCCCCGTAGCGGTGAAGCGTCAGGCCGGCATAGTCGGTGTCGATTCCGGGCGGATTGGAGTGAATTGACGCATACAGCTCCGGATCGTTCGCCGGGTAGTCCGGCACGGTCACCGTGCCGAGCAGTTCGGCGTCGCGAACCCGGACCAGCGGACAGCGGTCGTTGAGGCAGGCGGTCAACCCCTCCTCCGGCGTCTTGAGGTAGCTCACGGTGTCGGTGAACTCCCCGGTGAAATCGACGCCGAAAAGATCGGCCAGCAGGAAATTCCCGGAACATTTCCCCTCCGGCTCCTGCAGCGAGGTCATGCCGGTGGCGATCAAGGTTCCGCCGCGGCGGACGAACTCCCGCATCCGGGCGCACTCCTCCGGCGAGAGGTAGCGCGCGTTGTTGACGATGACGGTGTCGAGGCCGCTCCAATCCTCCGTTCGGTCGGTCAGAATCCGGTAGGGAATCTTCATCCGGGTGAGCAGTTCCCCGGTGGCGGAAACCTCGTCGGCCAGCGGATTGCAGCGGATCCCCATGTTGGAACTGCCTTCGGCGAGCTCTTTGAGCGGAACGCCGTCGAGCGCGGAATTCACGCAGGAGTTCATCGAGAAATAGAGTCCGCACCGCGCCTCCAGCCGGGGGCGAAGCGTCTCGATACAGCGCGTGAAGGGTTCGAGGCGCCGGGTCACGTTGCCGAGCCGCTCGTAGGTGCGCGCCTCCAGCGTGCCGTCCGGATTGATCGCGTCGATGAAGAAGTAGGCGCCGCCGTTGGCCAGCGTGGTCGCGGCGTGCAGAAAGAGCTCCTCCTCGGAGCGGGTCGAGGTGTGGTCGTTCAGATTGACGCAGCGCGACGTCATGAATTCGAAAGGCGGATGCGCCGTGTAGGCGTCGAGCAGTTTCGCGCCGAGCCGGTGCTGTGCCCGTCCGCCGTAGAAGTCGCCGGAGCCGTAGTCGGAGGCGGCGGCGATTCCGGAGCTCTGCCCGAGGTACCAGCCGTGGAGCACCGGGGAGAACTGGTGCACCACACTGCACTCCGGCCGGAGCGATTTCAAGTGATCGGTGAGCCGCTGCCCGAACTCCGCCATCGTGCGCTCGCGGAATCGCTGAAATCTGACCCATTCCGGATTGTTCCAGTCGATCGTTTCCGGCGCCGGTCCGCCAAACTTCTCCACGCAGGCGGGGCACTGGCAGACCAGCGGCCAGAAGGTCATGTCGACGAAGAAGCCGTCGACCGGATAGGCGGCGACTTCGGCGAGCTGCTCCATCGTGAAGGCGAGAAATCCCGGCTGATTCGGGCAGCAGTAGTGATACCGGCCGTGGTGATCGACGCCGTTGATGTCGCGGGCCCGCCATTCCGGATGGGACTTCGCCGCGTTGTTGTGAAAGATCGTCGTGTAGTAGGCGATCGGGACGATTCCCGCCTCGCGGAGCAGCCGGACGGTTTCGCCGAAGATGTCCCGCCCGTGCAGATTCGCGTGCATGTGTCCGACGCGGGTCGGGTAGTAGCAGTTGCCGTTATGGTCGCAGGAGTAGACCATCGCGGACTTCACCCCGGAACGGCGCACCATCGCCACATACTGTTCCGGGTCGAACTTCGACATGAACTTCGGCTGAAGGTCGGTGATATGGTTGTCGATCAGCAGGCGGGAGTAGCATTTTTTTATCCAGTCCATTTTTTCCTCACAAGTTGCACCGGGGGGCGGATGGTTGCTATATTATTGCTGTAATATAATCTGAATGACGGCAAATGGGTATAGGAGGGATCAATCATTGATAGCACGAAACACTCCTGAATGCATATTTTTCCGATTCGGCCTTCTCCGGGGCCGACCAGGGATGAACAGTGCCCCTCCACCCCTTCCGATCTCTTTTTTTTGCAGAAAAAACGGTTCCGGAGCGATACCGGCAGTGGAAAAAAACGGAAAATGCGCTATACTTAACACGTTCCGTCTTATTTGACACGGAATCGGCAACTTTTTACAAGCCTCCGGCGCGGTTCCGGAATCCGGGAGCCGCGCTGTGCAAAATTCGGGAATGAGGAATTCATGAGCGAACAGAACGAAATTCACCAGACCGGTCGGCCCGCCGTCGGCGGCATCTCCGACACCCTCCGGGAACAGCTCCACCGGCGCGAAGCCGTCTGCGAAGAACTCGAACAGCTTCCGGCCAGAACCGTCGAGGACTACCCCGCGGAAATCGCCCGGATCACGGCGGAATTCGAAGCGCTTCCGCCGCTCCCGCCCGAATATGCTGAGATTCTCGAAAAACGGTTCGCCGCCGCGGTGAAGGAGGCGGAACGCGCCGCCGCGGAAAATGCCGAACGCCTCGCACAGCGGGCCGCGAAACTCGAAGAGTGCGCCCGCCTTTCGGCGGAACTCGACACCCTCATCGCCGGTGCCGAACTGGTCACCCTCGGCGAAGTGGAAAAGCTGGAAAAGAAGTGGAACGAATGCCTCAAGTCGGTCGATCCGGAAGCGGCGGACGCCGCCGGTTTCGCCGCCCGCTTCGAACCGCTGAAAGCCCGCATTCTCGCCGAAGCCGAAGCGGACCGCCTCCGCGGAGAACAGGCGGAGAAGCTCGCCGCCGAACTCGCGGAACTCACCGCCGGCGAAGATATGGCGCGCCTTCAGGAGCGCAAGACCGCCATCGAAGCGGAATACGCCGCACTCGGCAGCGTACCCAAGGCGGCCGCCGACAAGTACAACGCCGCCCACCGCGCCGCGGGGACGAAACTTGCCCAGCACTACGAGACGCTCGATCTCGCCCGCTGGGAGAGCTACACGCTCAAGCTCGACCTCTGCGCCGAACTGGACCGGCTCCTCGCCCTGCCCGACGCGGAACTGCCGAAGGCCGCGCGCACGCTCCACGAACTGCGCGACAAATGGAAGGGGCTCGGCGGCGTGCCCAAGTCGAAGAGCGAAGAGATCAACGCCCGCTATCTGGAGACCACCCGCAAACTGCAGCACCGGGTGGATGAATACTACGCCCGGCTCCGCCAGGAACAGCGGCAGGCCGCCGCCGCCAAGCAGGCGCTGGTCGAACGGGCCGTCGCGCTGGCCGACTCCACCGAATGGAACGCCACCGCCGAAGCCTTCAAGGCGCTTCAGGCGGAGTGGAAACGCCTCCCCGGCGCCGGCAGTGCGGAAAAGAACCTCTATGCCGCATTCCGGGCTCCGGCGGACAAATTTTTCTCCGCCCGCAGTGCCTACTTCGACGAGCGCAACAAGAAATTTGACGCCGCGGCCGAAGCCAAACGCGCGCTGATCGCCGAAGCGCAGGCGCTCAAGGATCAGCCCGGCGAGGCCGCCGCGCGCCGCGCCCGTCAGCTCCGCAGCGACTACCACGCCGCCGGTTCGGCCGGCCGGGCGGAGCATGAACTTCTCGCACAGTTCAACGCCGCGCTCGACCAGTACTTCTCGGGGCGGCGCGAAGCATTCGCCGAGCGGGAGAAACGCTCCCGCGAGCTGATCGCCGAAATCGAAGCGCTCGCCGACGGCAGCGCCGAACCGGCCGCCGCCGACAAGCGGGTGCGGGAGATCCGCGCCGAACTGCGCGAACTGGCCTGCCGCAACACCTTCGACGCGGAAAAGAAGGCGCTGGCGAAATTCGAAACCGCCCTCGGCGCCGCCCGCAGCCGGGTGCTCTGCGACAAACTTTCGCTGGTCAAGAGCGTCGCCCGGCCGCTGGCCGAAGCGTGGCAGAAGCTCAAGGCGGGCGAATCCGTCGATACCGCCCTGCTCGAAATCGACCACCTCGACCGCTTCCACCGCCTCCACACCGCGGCGGAGCTGATCCGGGCGGCCGCGGGCGGAGACGCGAAGGCGCTGAAGAAACTCACCCGCCTCGAAGCCGCCGCGCAGGAGGAGCACAACCGCATCAACGCCGCGCTGGAGAAGCTCGCCGGAATCACTCCCGCCGGAGAAGCGGCCGAGCCGCTCTCGCTCGCGGCGGAACTCGAAGCGGCCATCGCCGGGAACTTCGCCCGCTCCAGCGCCGCAGCCGAAGCGAAACCGGCCGATCCCGGCCAGCTCCAGAACGAGTATCTCAACGCCGGGCTGCTGGCTCCGGAGGCGCTCGAAGAGAGCTTCCGCCGCTTCGACGCCGCCTGCGCGAAACTGCGCAGCTGAACTGAAAATCTCCGCCGGGGCTTCTCCCGGCGGCAATCGAGGAACAATATTCTCCACAAAAAAGGATTGCAGAAAATGAAAAAAGTCAAAGTCGCCGTTCTGGGCGCCTCCGGGTATGCCGGAGAGGAACTTCTGCGCATTCTGCTGCGCCACCCGGGTGTCGAAATCGTCGCGATCACCTCGCGCAAGAACGCCGGGGAACCGGTCTCCGCGGTCTTCCCGCGCTTCACCGGAGCGCCGCTTCACTTCGTCGCGCCCGACGCCGCGGAACTGGCGAAGAAGTGCGACGCGGCGATCCTCGCCCTGCCCCACGGGCTGGCGACCGAATACGCGATTCCGCTGCTCAACGCCGGGGTGAAGGTGTTCGACATCTCCGCCGACTTCCGGCTCAAGAGCGCGGCCAAGTACAAGGAGTATTACAAGGTCGACCATCCGGCCCCGGAACTGCTGGCCAAGGCGGTCTACGGTCTGCCGGAACGCTACCGCGAACAGCTCCGCACCGCCGATCTGGTCGCCTGCGCCGGGTGCTATCCGACCAGCTCGATCCTGCCGACCGCGCCGCTGCTGGCGGCGGGGCTGGTCTCCACCGAGGGGATCATCGTATCGAGCTGCTCCGGCGTAACCGGAGCCGGCCGCAAGGTCGATCTGCCCTACATCTTCCCGGAGTGCAACGAAAGCCTCAAGGCCTACGGAGTCGTCGGGCACCGTCATCTGCCGGAGATCGAGCAGGAGATGGCGTTCGCGGCGGGAGTTGCCGAAATGGCGATCAACTTCATTCCGCACCTCGCGCCGATGAACCGCGGCATCAACTCGACGATCATCATGAACGCCGCGCCCGGCTGTACGCTCGAGAAGATCACCGAAGTGTACGAAAAAGCCTACGGCAACGAACAGTTCGTGCGGGTGCTTCCGCCCAAGCGCTGTGCCGATACCAAGTATGTCTTCATGACCAACACCTGCGAAATCGGCTACAACCTCGACGCCCACACCAACAAGGTGATCGTCACCAGCTGCATCGACAACCTGACCAAGGGTGCTTCCGGGCAGGCGGTTCAGTGCATGAACATCCGCTTCGGCCTTGACGAGGCCGCCGGTCTGCTCTGACGACGCACGCCCCCCTTCGGGAGCGAAGAAGCTGCAAGTTCCGCCCCTTCTCCCCGCCGGAGAAGGGGCGTTTTTTCATCGGGCCGCGTTGCAATGCACTCAAAACGGTGGTATATTCCAACAAATGCAACCCATCACTGCAAGGAGAGGATTCCATGATGCAGGATCTGAAACTGGAACGGCCGCTGGTCGTTTTCGATATTGAAAGCACCGGGGTGGTGCCGCAGCGCGACCGGATCGTCGAACTGGCGGTGCTCAAGGTGTTTCCGGACGGGCACACCCAGAACACCGTCCGCCGTCTGAATCCGGAGATGCCGATCCCGGCCGGAGCCACCGCAATTCACGGCATCACCAACGCCGATGTCGCCGACTGCCCGACCTTCCTCCTCATCGCCGACAAACTCTACCGCTATCTGGAGGACTGCGACCTGGCCGGATACAACATCACCGGCTTCGACATCCCCATGCTCGAAGCGGAATTCAAGCGGGCCGGTTTTGACTTCAAGGTGGAAGGGCGCCGGGTGATCGACGCGTACAACATCTTCTGCAAACTTTACCCGCGTACCCTCACTGCGGCGTACAAATTCTTTTGCGGCAAGGATCTGGAAGGCGCTCACGGCGCGGCCGCCGACACCGCCGCCACTTTCGAGGTGCTGCTCGGCCAGCTGGAGCGCCACCCCGAACTGCCGCGCGACATGGCCGGACTCGCCGAATTCAGCGACCTCACCGGCCCGGACACCGTCGACCGCACCCGCCGCTTCAAGTGGGTGGACAACGAGGTGGTGGTCAACTTCGGCAAAAACGCCGGGCGGACCCTGCGCGATCTGGCCGAGAACGATCCGGGATTTCTGCGCTGGATCGTCCGCTCCGACTTCTCCGACGAGGTGCACACCATCGCCAACGACGCCCTGATGGGCAAATTCCCGACCCGGAAGACGACGGCCGGCGGCAATGGCGCGGAATCCTGAGATCAACAGCCTGCTTTCGCTGCTCGACGACGAGGATGAATCCATCGCCGTGAACGCGATGGCGGAACTGCTCAACCGGGAGGCGGAGCTGGGAGAAGCCCTGGCGGAACTTCAGGAGTCCAGTCATCCGCTTCTCCGGCGGCGCAGCCACCAGCTGCAGGCGGCGATCACGCTCCGGCGGCGGCGGAGGGAGTTCATCCGCAAACTCCAGGCGCCCCGGGTCGACCTCATCGACGGGCTGATCGACGTCCACCTGCAGTGGTACGACAACGATTCCCGGCCGGAACTGGAGTCGCTGTGGAGCGACTTCCGGCAGGAGGCCGCCCGCTGTCCGCTCCACACGCTGGAAGAGCTCGCCTATTTCATGCGCAAAAGCGGCTTCACCGCCCAGCCGGAAACCACGCTTCGCCCCGAAAATTACTGCATCGGCCCGATTTTGGAAAATCATACCGGCTCGGCCGCACTGCTCGCCGCCATCGCGGGAGCCATCACCCCCGCCCCTTTCCGGATGGTCCGGGTGATGGGGGATTTCGCGCTCTACGACGGCGAAGGGCGGCTGCTGGTTCCGGCGCACGACTGGCAGCTCTGCCCCGCGCCGGGAATCGGATTGTGCGAGTTCTGGGATCCGCGCATGTTGCTGCGCTACGCATCGATGACCCTCTTCTCCTGCGCGGTGAACAGCGACAGTTTCCGCTATGTGCTGACCATTGCGCAGGCGCTCAGTGGCACCACCGGCGACGAGACGCTCGACTACCTGCCCTACCCCTACTGCCCGGCCGACGAGGAACCGGAAAGCGACGGGGCGGAGGAATCCGGAAAAAATCCGGGCCGTTGATTGCAAAATCGTTCCGGCGGTACTACAGTATAAAGAATACAACATGACAAAATTGGAGATTCTTTCTATGAGTACGGAACGCTTCGCGGAAATCCGCCGGACCACCCGCGAAACCGATATTTCGGTCAAGCTCACGCTGGACGGCACCGGAGTCGCCGCCGTCGACACCGGCATCCCCTTTATGGATCACATGCTCACGCTCTTCGCCAAACACGGCTTCTTCGACCTTGAGGTCAAGGCTGTGGGCGACCTCGAAGTCGATTACCATCACACGATGGAGGATCTCGGCCTCACGCTCGGCGAAGCGCTGTCCAGAGCGCTCGGCGACAAGGCGGGAATCCGCCGCTACGGGAGTTTCATCCTGCCGATGGATGAAGCGCTGGCGCTGATCGCGCTGGATCTCTCCGGCCGTCCGCTGCTGGTGTTCGACGTCAAAAGTCCGGCGCCGATGATCAAGGATCTCGATGTGCGGCTCTTCCACGAGTTCTTCCAGGCGCTCTCGGTGAAGGCGGGGATGAACCTGCATGTCCGGCTGCTCGCCGGCGAAGAGGTGCATCACGTGTTCGAAGCGATCTTCAAGGGATTCGCCAAAGCGCTCGACCAGGCGGTCGGTTTCGACCCCCGGGTCACCGGCGTGCTCTCCACCAAGGGAACACTCTGACCTGTCCTGACCGTCATCGAGGTTCTCATCATGTCTCAAAACCGGAAAATGAAGTTCGGGCGGTATGACTATGCCGCCTTCAGTTGTTTCACCGGGTACGCCTGCTGCTCGGTGGTGGTGCCGGTCGTGCTGATCGAACTGGCGCGTTCGCTCAACTTCCCGCTGACCGACGGCGGAATGGGAGCGGGCGGCGCGCTCCAGCTCGGGCGCAGCATTCCGATGGTCTTCGCCATGCTCTTCTGCGGCTTCGCGGCCGGACGCTGGGGCAAAGTTCCCACCCTGGGGGTGTCGCTCCTCATCATGGCGGCCGGCATTATGCTTGCCTCTGCCGCGCCCGTCTACGGGCTGCTCTTTCTCGCCGTCGCAATCGCCGGTCTGGGCGAAGGGGTGGTGGAGGGACTCGCCACGCCGGTCGTGCAGGATCTTCACGAACATGAGGAGCCGGGGCGCTACATCAACTTTGCCCACTCCTTCTGGTCGATCGGCGTGGTGGTGACGGTGCTTGCGGCAGGCGCGCTGCTCTCCTGGGGCGTTTCATGGCGGCTCATTCTGCTGCTGGCGGGAGTTCTCGCCCTGGTGCCCGCCCTGCTCTTCCTGCTGCCCAGCCGCGGGGCGCGTCACCCCGACAAGCCGGAAAAACTCCATTGGACCACGGTGTGGGGCCACGCGACCACCCTGATGAAACAACCCCGCTTCTGGCTCTTTTTCGCGGCGATGGTCCTGGCTGGCGGCGGGGAGTTCTGCCTCACCTTCTGGGTCTCGAGCTTCATCCGGATCGACTACGCGGGTTCGCCGTGGCTGGGAGGACTGGGGACCGCGGTGTTTGCCGGCGGCATGATCGTCGGGAGAATGGTCTCCGGATTCCTCGTCAGTCAGCAGCGCCTCCGGGATCTGATTCTCTGGATGGCGGGGGCTGGAACGCTTCTTGCGCTCTTCCCGCCGCTGCTCCATTCGATCTGGATTCTCTTCGTGTTGCTCTTCTTCATCGGCATCGCCACCGGCCCGTTCTGGCCGAGCATTCAGAGCTACTGCGTGGACCGGATTCCCGGAGATTCGACGATGATCTACATCCTGCTCTCCTGCGCCGGAGTCCCCGGTTGCGGCCTCTTCGCCTGGCTGATGGGGGTGGCAGGCGATCACTTCGGACTGCGTGCCAGCTTCTTCCTGGTGCCCGGCTGTTTCGTCCTGCTCGGCGCACTGCTCGCCATCGAATGGCTGCTGCCGCGCCGGGAACGCCGGTGACGGCGGAGAAAACGTGCGTATGATCCGTCCGGAAAATCCCGAATACGCGGCGAGTTGTGAACAGCTCCGCATCGCCTATCCGGAGGAGCTGCCGATCACCCGGCATCTCGACGAGATCAAGCAACTCTGGCAGGAGCACCCGCTCATCATCGTCGGCGGCGACACCGGCAGCGGCAAGACCACACAGCTGCCCAAGGTTGCCCTCGAACTGGGCTGGGGGCGTTTCGGCCGGGTCGGCTGTACCCAGCCGCGCCGGATCGCCGCCTCGGCCATGGCGCGCCGCGCCGCCCAGGAGCTGGGCTGTGAACCGGGAACCGCCGTCGGCTATCAGGTGCGGTTCGACGACCGGACCAGCCGCGGCACCGTTCTCAAATTCATGACTGACGGCATTTTGCTCGCGGAAACGCACGAGGACCGCAAACTCCGCCAGTACAGCGCGCTCATCATCGACGAGGCGCACGAGCGGAGCCTCAACATCGACTTTCTGCTCGGCTACATCAAGAATCTGCTGCCGCTCCGGCCCGATCTCAAGGTGGCGATTTCGTCGGCGACGCTCGACACGGAGGAATTTTCCCGCTTTTTCGGCAATGCGCCGGTGGTTTCGATCGAGGGGCGGACCTATCCGGTGGAGGATTGTTTTCTGGTGCCGGAGGCGGATGAGGAACTTTCCGACTCCGTCGCCCGCGGGGTGGAGTTCGTCACGGAGCTCGATCCGCGCGGCGACATTCTGGTCTTTCTGCCCGGCGAGCGGGAGATCCGCGACGCGACCGATCTGCTCAACGGCCGGAAACTGCCGCATACCGAAGTACTGCCGCTCTTCGGACGGCTCTCCGCCGCCGAACAGCAGCGGGTGTTCCACCCCGGTCGCCAGCGCCGGATCATCCTGTCAACCAACGTGGCGGAAACCAGCGTGACGATTCCGCGCATCCGCTTCGTGATCGACTCGGGGCTGGCGCGGATCAAGCGGTTCAACCCGCGCACCCAGATTGAAGAGCTTCAGGTGGAGACCATCAGCCAGGCAAGTGCGCGCCAGCGGCGCGGCCGTTGCGGGCGAGTCGCCGACGGCGTCTGCGTGCACCTCTACAGTGAAGACGATCTCGCCCGTTCAGCGCCCTACACCGACCCGGAAATCAAGCGGACCGGTCTGGCCGGAGTGATCCTGCGGATGGCGGCGCTCGAACTGCCGCGAATCACCCGTTTTCCCTTCATCAATCCGCCACCTGCGGCGGCGGTCCGCGAAGGAATGCGCACGCTGGAGGATCTCCGCGCCATCGATCTGGAGGGGCGGCTCACCCGCGAGGGGAGAAAACTCGCCGCCCTGCCGATCGACCCGCATATCGGCAAAATGCTTGCGGAAGCCGCCCGCCGCCGGGTGCTCGCCGAAGTGATCGTCATCGCCTCCTACCTCTCGATTCAGGATCCGATGGAGCGGCCGCTGGAGAAACAGCAGGCGGCGGACGAAGCACACCGCCGGTTCCGCCACCCGGACTCCGACTTCTTCTCGATCCTCAATTTGTGGAACGCGATGTGTCGCGACGGAGCCGGAAGCAGCAAACTCCGGCGCTTCTGCCGGGAGAACTTTCTGAACTTCATCCGGATGCGGGAGTGGAAAAACCTCGCCGCCGACCTCGCCGAAGCCGCCGCCGATCAGGGGTGGCGCTGCGGCGTTCCGGCGGAACTTCCGGAAAATCCCCCTTACGATCTCATCCACCAGTCACTGCTGGCGGGGATTCCGCGCCACATTGCAAAGTACCTGCCGGAAGAACAGCGCTACCTCGGCACCGGGGGGAGGAAGTTCCAGCTCTTTCCCGGTTCCGGCCTCTTCCGCAAAAAACCGGTGCCCGACTGGATCATGTGTTTCGCGCTGGTGGAGACCAGCCGCCTTTTCGCCCGGCAGAATGCGGTGATCAAGCCGGCCTATCTCGAAGCGGCGGCGCCGCACCTCTGTTCCAAAATCTGCGACCAACCCTATTACGACGCGCAATCCGGGTTCGTCTACGCCCGCGAACGGCTGACCTTCGGGGGGCTTCTGATCCACGCGGGGCGGCGGATTCACTATGCGGCGAGCCATCCAGTTGAAGCGCGGGAGATCTTCATCCGCGATGCGCTGGCGAACGGAGAACCGGTCATTCCCGGCAGCTGGACCGTCCGCAGCCGAGCCGTGATCGACGATCTGCTCCGGCTGGAAGAGAAGGCGCGCCGCCCCGGCGGCATCCTCGACCGCGAAGCGGTGGTCGAGCACTACAAACTCCTGCTTCCGCAGGGAATCCACTCGGTCAAGGCGCTCAAGGAGCTGATCAAGACCGATCATCAGGACTACTCCATCGCCCGGGACGAGGTGATGCAGGAGCAGTTCCGGCCGCTCGATCCGGCCGACTACCCGGATACGCTCACCTTTTCCGGGCAGAAATTCCGCCTCCGCTACCGGTTCGCGCCGGGGGAGGAGGAGGACGGCGTCACCCTGCTCGCCCCCTCCGATCTGCTCAACTGCCTGCCCGGTTATGCGCTCGACTATCTGGTGCCGGGTTACCTGCCCGACAAGATCGAGCTGATGCTCCGCGCCCTGCCCAAACCGGTCCGGCAGGCGCTCGCACCGCTCAATGACGCGGTCGCCTGGTTCACCGGTGAACTCAAAGCGGGCAGACTCTTCGCCGAACAGCCGCTCGCGGTGCTGCTGGCGGAGTCGTTGCGGGAACAGTTCGACGTGCCGGTCGCCCCGGCCGATTTCGACAACCTCCGGCTGCCGGAACATCTGGTGATGAAACTGGCGGAGCTCAACCGCGACGGGCGTGTGGTTCACATTCACCGGGAGGTGCCCGCGGTACTGCGGAGCGGTTCGCGTCTGAGCCGGGCGGTGGCGGGAACCGCGCCGTTCGCCAGCACCGGCTGTACCGCCTTCCCCGGCCTCAAACCGCTCCCCTTCGAGGTGGAACTGCCGAACGGCAACGGGAAAAAGGCCTACCCCGCCCTCTGCGACGAAGGCGAAAGCGTGGGGAGCGCGCTCTATTTGAAGGAGTCCGAAGCGAAGCTCCACCATCGGCGGGGAATTTTGCGGCTCTTCCGGCTGGAAAACGGCGCGCAGATGAAGTTTCTCCGCCGCTCCATCCGCTTCTCGCGCCAGGCGGAACTCACCTGGTTCATGAAGTACCGCGACTACGCCGACGATCTGCTCGACAGCGCCGTGCTCGAGGCCTTCGACACAGATCCCTGGGAACTGCGCGACGCAACCAGCTTCGGCATCGCCGCCGAACACGCCCGGGGAGAACTCGGCGAAACGGTTGACCGCGCGGTGAAACTGCTGGAAAGCCTGCTGCCGGTCTACGAGCTCTGCCGGGAACTGCAACGAAAAATAGCGGCCCGTTCCGACGAGAGCGCCGAAGATTACGCGGGACATCTCAACTGGCTCTTCCGGAACCACTTCTTGAAAAGTCCGGCGGTGCTGACCGACTACACCCGCTACCTGCGCGGCCTCAAACTGCGCGGCGAACGGGCCGCCGCCGCCCCGGCCCGCGACGAAGCGAAGCTGGAGACCATCGCGGAGTATGCGGAACGGTTCCGGCTCGCCGCCGCCGATGTGCCGGAGATCGCGGACTCGCCGGAGCTGTATGAATTCTGGCTGTTGTTTGAGGAGTGCCGTCTGGCGACCTTTGCGCCGGAAGTTCCGCTCAAACGCCGGGCTCCCCTGCGACAGCTGGAAAGCGCCTGGGAACAGCTCCGCTTCTGACGGGAAGCCGGAAATGCGAAAATTCCCCGGATATTCCCGAAAAATCGCTTGCAAAAACGACGATCCGATGGTATATTTAATTTCATCCGCTAAACCGGATCAACGTGCGCTCATAGCTCAGTTGGTAGAGCAAGTGACTCTTAATCACTGGGTCCTGGGTTCGAGTCCCCGTGAGCGCACC